>Ga0256835_1000007_pt1 | contig 240199 bp, 189 predicted proteins | sample PIR30metaG_FD_185972 | JGI IMG/M metagenome (GOLD analysis project Ga0256835, IMG submission 185972) | Hydrothermal vent microbial communities from East Pacific Rise, Pacific Ocean - PIR-30 | ecosystem: Environmental > Aquatic > Marine > Hydrothermal vents | place: Pacific Ocean: East Pacific...
CTTTCTCCATGAACACTCCTGTACAATCCGGCACCGGAACGGAGGCTGCATGAGCGACGCCGTGACCATCGATCTCGAGTTCTTCGGCAAGGAGCAGGTGATCGCCGCCTTCCTGATACCCGCGCCAGAGGGGGGCTTCGTCCTTCTGGATACCGGCCCCGGCAGCACCCTGGAGGCACTGGAGGCCGGGGTCGCCGCGGCGGGCCACGGGCCAGGGAACCTCAGGGGGATCTTCGTGACCCACGTCCACCTGGACCACGCGGGCGCGGCGGGCGAGCTGTCCCGGCGGACCGGGGCCCCGGTGTGGGTCCACCCGGAGGGTGCCCGCCACATGGCCGACCCCTCCCGCCTCCTGGCCAGCGCGGCACGGCTCTACGGCAGCGCCATGGACATGCTGTGGGGCACCATGGAACCCGTCCCCGAGGACCTCCTCCGGACGGTGGAGCACGGGGAGACCGTCACCGTGGCGGGGCTCGGGGTCACGGGCTGGTACACGCCCGGCCACGCCCGCCACCATGTGGCCTGGCAGGTGGGGACGCAGCTTGCCACCGGCGACGTGGGAGGGCTCCGGATGCCGGGATCGGCGCATGTGCTGCCCCCGACGCCGCCCCCCGACATCGACGTGGCCACCTGGAGGGAGAGCCTCGGGCTCATCCGGGGGCTGGGTGTGGAGAAGCTGCTCGTGACCCACTTCGGGATCCACGGTGACGTGGAGCGCCACCTGGACGATCTGGACCGGCGGCTCGTGCGCTGGTGGGAGCTGGCCACGGAGACCCTGGCCGCGGGCGGTGACGTGGGGACCGTCGAGGCCCTGCTCACCGAGATGGACGACACCGAGATGTCCGCCGGTGGCATCGGGGGCGAGATCCGCGAACGCTACCGTGCGGCCTGCCCCATGCCCATGAACGCTGCCGGGCTCGTCCACGCCTGGGAGCGTGCCGACTCCACCGGGGCCTGAGCACGGGAACGGCATCCCTTCCGCGGCGGGGTCCGTCCGGGAGTGATCAGCCGGCGAGCCTCCTCCTGAGGAGCGAGGCGGCCAGGGCGAGGGAGCCGGCGGCGAAGATCCCCATGTAGGCCACGTACCCCAGGAGCGCCGAGGGCGGGTCGTGCCACACCATGAGCCGGACGAGGGCGTGCATGGCCTGCCCCGTGGGCAACGCCAGCGCCAGGGTCTTCATGGCCGGCGGCAGGATCTCCAGGGGCCACCAGCACCCCCCCAGGGCCGAGAGGCCCAGGGTGGCGAGGATGCCCAGAGCCCCGGCCTGCCTGGCGTTGGTGAGCGTGCTGCCGAGGATCACACCCAGACCACTTCCGGCCGCCACCATGAGGGCCAGGACGCCCAGCACGGCCAGGGGATGGGGGCCGGGGGAGAGCCCGAAGAGCCGCCCCAGGAGGAGGAAGTAGACCGCCTCCACCAGGCCGAGGAACCCGATGGAGAGGAACTGGGCCGTCACCACGGAGGCCGTGGAGATGGGCCAGGCCAGCATGCGCTCCAGGTGTCCCGCCTCCCGGTCCGTGAGAAGGCGCACGGCCCCGGTGACCAGCACCGCCATGAGCACGAACATGACCATGTTGCCCGGGATGGACTGCTTGAAGCCGGAGGGCACCTCCCGGCGCTCGCCCCACTCCGCGGTCTCCACCGTCACGGGGACCACCTGCAACGGCTCGCCGAGCGTCTCGGGGCCGACCCGCTCCCCGGCGGCGAGGCGGGCCAGGGCCTCCCCCCGCAATCTGAGAACCGCCTGCGCGAGCACCACGCGGACCCGCTCGGCCTCCAGACTGCCCCCCCGCGACCACAGGGCGATCTCCCCGGTACACCCCTCCAGGATCGCCGCACCCAGCTCCGGGGGGAGGTCCACCCGCAGGCCCCCGGCGGGGAGGGGCTCGTCGTCGGTCCAGGCCCCGAGGACCGTGAGGTCGTACCCGGCCTCCTCCAGGGCCGCCACCACGCGCCGCGAGCCCCCGTCCGGGTGGGGCGCCACCACGGTGAGGGCGGGCTTCGCGGCGGGCTCCTCGTGGAAGGCCACCCCGAAGAACCAGGTGTAGGGCAGGGGCATGAGCAGCAGCCACACCAGGGTGTCCCGCCGCCTGAACACGCGCCTGAGGTCGGTGAACGCCACGGAGAGCACCTGACGCCAGCTCACGGGGTCACCGCCTTCCGGCCCATGTTCCAGGAGGCCACCGCGAAGGTGATGGCCGCCGTGACGGCGAGCAGCAGGATCCGGAGGGGCAGCGAGCCCATGGGGCCGGCCCATGTGGAGCCCTGGAGGATCAGGTAGCCCTGCACCGCCCATCCGGTGGGAATGAGGTCGGCGACCCTCTGGAGGAACGGGGGGAGGAAGACCGTCGGCATGAAGCACCCGCCGAGGAAGCCCAGGCCCACCATCACCCCCGAGGCCGCGGCCCCGCCCACCTCGGCGCTCCGGGTGAGCGACCGGAGCATCAGGGCCAGGCCGGTGAACGCCGCCGCGGTGGCCGCCGTCTGCACCACCACGAGGACGGGGCGCCCCGGCTCCCACCCCAGGGTCAGTGCCAGGGCCGCCACCAGGACGAGGCCGCTGCCCGTGGCCGAGAGGACCAGGGCGGCGGCCTTGGCGCCCAGGGACACCCACGGGTGGCTGGCGAAGGACCAGGCCCGGGCCAGGCGCCCCTGGAGCAGGTCCTCCTGGAGGTCCTGGCTCTGGCCGTTGCAGAGGAAGAGGAGCGCCAGGGCCACCATGCCCGGCGCGAACCAGCCCACCACCTCGCTGCGCGTGGGGGCGGTGTCCCCCTCGGGGTGGTGGTCCACCACGGGGATGGCCTCGAGATCCAGGATCTTCCGGGTCTCCGGCCGGTCCAGGATGCCGTAGATACGGCGGGTCGCCTCGAGGACGGTCTCCAGCGAGGGACGGGTCTCGAGGTCACCGTCGAACAGGTCGCCGGCCACCGGGTGCAGGACCGCCCTGAGCAGCCCCCCGCTCTCGGCGAGGAAGGTGACGGCCTCCACGGCGATCTTCGGCAGGAGGGTCTCCTGGGGGTTCGTCCAGACCCTCAGCGTGACGGGCTCGTTGTGGAGGTAGGCCTTCGCGAAGCCCTCGGGAATGACGATCAGGGCCGAGGCCTTCCCACGCTCCATGAGCCGACGGGCCTCCTCCATCTCCACCACCCGGGCGTCGAAGAACTCCGCCAGCTGGGGGCTGTCCAGGGCGGAGCCCAGGAAGCCCGACAGCGCCCCACCGTCCTCGTTGACCACCAGCACCGTGATCCGGGGCAGCCCGGCGCTCCGGGGGCCGAAGACCACCACCAGCAGCAGCACGAGGAAGAAGGGGACGGCCATCCAGGTGAGGAAGGCCAGCGGGTCCCGCACCCGCCTGCGGAGCTCCAGCAGCGTGAGGGTTCCCAGCCGGCCCATCAGTCCCGGAGCTCCCGTCCGGTGAGCCTGAGGAAGAGCGTCTCCAGCGTGGGACGCTCGAGCGTGGCACGGTCCACCGGGTGTCCCGCGTCCTCCAGGGCGGCCAGCACGGCGGGCAGGGCCCGCGGCCCGTTGGGAACGGCCACCAGCAGCTCGCCCTCCTGGGCCGAGAGGACCTCCGCCCCGAGCCCGCCGGGGAAGGCCGGCTCGAAACGTTGGGGGAAGGCCCCCTCCAGCCGGAGGAGGTCCCGCTCGCCCAGCCCGGCCTGGAGCTCCTCCACCGTTCCCTCCGCGATGAGCTTCCCCCGGTCGATGATGCCGACCCTGGTGCAGAGACGCTGGGCGTCGTCCATGTCGTGGGTGGTGAGCAGGATGGCCCGGCCGCGGTCCCGGAGCCCCTCGATCATGGTGATGAGGTGGGCCCGGGCCTGGGGGTCCACCCCCACGAGGGGCTCGTCGAGCAGCAGCACCGCGGGATCGTGGACCAGGGCCACCGCCAGGTGGAGGCGGCGCTTCATGCCCCCGGAGTAGGCTGCCACGCGGTCACGGGCACGGTCCGCCAGGCCCACGGTCTCCAGGAGCTCCGCCACCCGCGCCCGGATCCTGTTTCGCGGCACCCGGGCCAGGACGCAGGCCATGCGGAGGTTCTCCTCGGCGCTGAGATCGTCGTAGAGCGTGGTCTCCTGGCCGGCCCACCCCAGGACGGCCCGGGCCTTCAACGGCTCCACGAAGGGATCGTGACCGGCCACCCCCACCGAACCGGAGGTGGGGGGCAGCAGCCCGGTCAGCACCCTGATGGTGGTGGTCTTCCCCGCCCCGTTGGGGCCCAGGAGCCCGTAGATCTCCCCGGGGCCGACGGTGAAGGAAAGCCCGTCCACAGCCGTCCTTTCCCCGTACCGCTTGACCAGAGCCTCCACCTCGAGCAGGGACGACATGGGACCTCCCTCGTGTCTGCCGTGTTGTACCACTCTCCGGAAGATAACGTACGCAGGCCCGGGAAGGTTCTTCCCCGGAGCGGCGCGCAGGTCGAGGTCCACGCCCCTGACGGTGTCCGTGACCGTGACCATGTCCCTGACCGTGTCCGTGACCCTGTCCCCGCCCCCCCGCTTCTCGTGAAACGTGAAAGGTGAAACGTGAAACGAATGAGGCACTTCCAAACCGCTCGCTGGTCGCACCACGGTGCGACTCCAGCTCTCGCTCTCGTACAGAGAAAGCCGGTGTCTCGAGGTACACCCCCTCTCCCCTGCTCCCCTGCTCCCCTGGCCATGTCCATGCCGGGGCCCCGTTTCCCGGAGCGCTCCACGGTGAAGGATCCGCCATCGTTGCGGTATGATGCTGGGCTCCGGCACCTGCCGGGGACGATGCGGAGGACCATGAGGGACTGGAGACCGGACTCGTGGCGGGAGTTCCCCGCGAGGCAGCAGCCCACCTACCCCGACGGGGAGGCGGTGGAGGAGGTGGTCCGTCAGCTGGCGGCGCTTCCGCCCCTGGTCACCTCGTGGGAGGTGGAGAGCCTCCGGGAGCAGCTGGCCGAGGCGGCCGCCGGGAGGCGTTTCCTCCTCCAGGGGGGCGCCTGCGCCGAGAGCTTCGCCGACTGCCGTGCCGGGCGCCTCACCAACAAGCTCAAGATCCTCCTCCAGATGAGCCTCGTGCTCACCTACGGCCTGCGCCGGCGCATCATCCGGGTGGGGCGGTTCGCCGGCCAGTACGCCAAGCCCCGCTCGGCGGACACCGAGACCCGCGACGGGGTGACCCTGCCCTCCTACCGGGGCGACCTGGTCAACGCGCCGGAGTTCACGCCCGGGGCCAGGACGCCGGACCCCGTCCGCATGCTCCGCGGGTACGAGCGCGCGGCGCTGACCCTGAACTTCATCAGGGCCCTGGTGGAGGGTGGGTTCGCGGACCTCCACCACCCCGAGTACTGGGACCTGGACTTCGTCCGGCACTCGCCCCGCTCGGCGGAGTACCAGCGCATGGTGGAGTCCATCGGCGAGTCGCTCCGCTTCATGGAGACGCTGGCGGGGACCCGCCTGGAGGAGATGGGGCGGGTGGACTTCTTCACCAGCCACGAGGGGCTCCACCTGCACTACGAGCAGGCCCAGACCCGGCGGGTGCCGCACCGGGAGGGCTTCTACACCCTGAGCACCCACTATCCCTGGATCGGGATGCGGACGGCGGACCCCGGGGGCGCCCACGTGGAGTTCTTCCGCGGTGTCCGGAACCCCATCGGGATCAAGGTGGGACCCGCCATGACCCCGGAGTGGCTCCTGGACCTCCTGGAGATCCTGGACCCCGGGAAGGAGCCCGGCAGGATCACGCTGATCCACCGCTTCGGGCACGACCGCATCGCGGAGTGCCTCCCGCCGCTGATCGAGGCGGTCCGGCGCACGGGGCGCACGGTGCTGTGGTCCTGCGATCCCATGCACGGCAACACGGAAAAGGTCTCCAACGGCTACAAGACCCGGCGCTTCGACACGATCCTCTCGGAGCTGGAGCAGGCCTTCGAGATCCATCACCGCATGGGAAGCCGTCTGGGCGGCGTCCACCTGGAGCTCACCGGCGAGAACGTGACCGAGTGCATCGGGGGCGCCCGGGGGCTGTCGGAGTCCGACCTGGCCCGCGCCTACCACACCGAGGTGGACCCCCGTCTCAACCACGAGCAGGCCCTGGAGACCGCCATGCTCATCGCCCGGCTGGGCCGGGCCAACGGTGGTGGCAGGCTGGAGACGGGCGCACCGGGGGCGGAACCGCGGTAGACTTCCGGGGATGGACCACGTGAACACCCCGGCCCGTGCCGCCCGGACGCTCTGCCTGACGCTGCTCCTGGCCGCGGCCCCCCTCCCGGCGGCCCATCCGCCCGCGCCCCGTGGCGTGGGAGGTGCGGTGGCCTCGGCGGAGGACCAGGCCACGGACGCCGGCCTGGAGGTGCTGCGGCGGGGCGGCAACGCGGTGGATGCCGCGGTGGCCACGGCCCTGGCGCTGGCCGTGGTCCACCCCCAGGCCGGGAACCTCGGGGGTGGTGGCTTCGCCGTGGTCCGGATGGACGGTGCGGTGAGCACCCTCGACTTCCGCGAGACGGCGCCCGCCGGAGCGCGGAAGAACATGTTCCTGGACAGGCGTGGGGAGCCGGTGGACGGCAGCTCGCTGGTGGGCCCCCTGGCCGCCGGCGTGCCGGGCTCGCCGGCCGGCCTGCACGAGCTCCACTCGCGGTACGGGCGCCTGCCCTGGCCCACCGTGGTGGCCCCGGCCATTCGCCTGGCCTCGCGGGGCTTCGTGGTGGGCGAGCGGCTGGCCTCGGCCCTCGAGGAGCACGCGGACCTCCTGTCCAGATTTCCGGAGACCGCGTCGGTCTGGCTCCCCGGCGGGTCGCCGGCGGCGGCGGGAACCATCATGCGGCTTCCGGGGCTCGCCACCCTGCTCCGGCGCTATGCGGAGCACGGCCCTGCCGCGGTGACCTCGGGTCCCGCCGCCGCCGCCATCGAGCTGGTCTCCAGGCGGTACGGCGGGGTGCTCCGGGCCACGGACCTGGCCGCCTACACCCCGGTGTGGCGGGAGCCGGTGCGCTTCCGGGCGTGGGGCTGGGAGGTGGCCTCCATGGACCTGCCCTCCTCGGGCGGCATCATCCTGGCCGAGACGGCGGACCTGCTCCGGCGCACGGGGTGGGAGAGGGCGCCCAGGTTCGGGGCCGTCCAGGCCCATCTTCTGGCGGAGGCGTGGCGGAGGGCCTTCGCGGACCGCTTCCTGCTGGGGGGTCCTGGGAGCACCGGCGTCACCGCGGTCCGGCTGCTGGACCCGGCGTGGCTGCGGCGGCGGGCCGCGGGCATCCGCCGGGACCGTGCCACACCCTCGGACCGGGTGGAGCCGTGGCCGGGGAGGCGCCGCATGGAGAGCCGCGAGACCACCCACCTGTCGGTGGCGGATGGCAAGGGCAACGTTGTGGCTCTCACCACCACGCTCAACGGGAGCTTCGGCTGCGGCCTCCTGGTGCCCGGCCTCGACCTGCTCCTGAACAACGAGATGGACGACTTCACCACGGCTCCGGGACGCCCCAACCAGTTCGGGCTGGTGCAGGGCGAGGCCAACACGGTGGCTCCGGGGCGGCGCATGCTGTCCTCCATGTCACCCACCGTCCTGTGGCGGGACGGGGAGGTGGTGGCGCTGGGCTCGCCGGGCGGCTCGCGGATCCCCACGGCCACCCTGCAGGTGATGCTCAACCTCGTGGTGTTCCACGACCCCCTCCAGGCGGCCGTGGACCGCCCGCGGATCCACCACCAGTGGCGGCCGGACCGGATCGATGCGGAGCCCGACGCCCTGGCGCCGGAGACCCTGGCGGCCCTCCGGAGCCGGGGCCACACCGTCCTGTTCGTGCCCTCGCTGGGGAGGGTGAACGCCGTCCGCGTGCTGCCGGACGGCCACGTGGAGGCCGCCGCCGACCCCAGGGGCGGCGGGTCGGCCGGGGTGGCGGCCGAGGGGAGGAGCCCGAGATGAGCGAGACGCCGGCCTGCCCGCTGTGCGGTGCTGCCATGGAGTGGGACCCGGCGGACGGGCGCTTCGAGTGCCGGGGCGTCGTCCCGCACTGCTTCACGGTGGAGGGGAATGGCCCGCAACGGGAGCTGGTTCTGGTGGCCAGCGGGTCGGGTGAGGATGCGGAGCTCTTCTCCACATGGCCCTGGCCCGCGATGGGGAGGACCGGGTGAAGCTGCTGGAGCGATTCCACGAGGAGCACGAGTTCATCGAACGGGTGGCCGGGGCCCTGTACCGCTGGGCCGAGGAGGGTGGCGATCCCGCCGACGCCGGGCGCTTCGCACACTTCCTGGCGGTCTACTCCGCCGGCTTCCACCACGCCCGTGAGGACGGAATCCTGATCCCGGCCCTGGTGGAGCACGTGGAGGTCCCCGCCGACAGGGGACCCATCATGGTCATCCAGGAGGAGCACCACCGCCTCGAGGAGCTTGCCGCGAGGCTGGGCTCCACGGCGGATCGCGAGGTGGCCCGCGAGATCGCCCGGATCCTGTGGGAGCACATCGACAAGGAGAACAGCGTGCTCTTCCCCGAGGCGGAGGAGCGCCTCCACAGGGAGGGCGTCCGGGAGCTGGAGGACCGCCCCATGACACCCGACGAGGAGGCGGCCCGCGCCCGGGGGGAGGCTCTCGTGGAGCGCTACTCGCCCCTGGAGGACCCCGACGTGGTCCGCGGCGAGGGTTGCATCATCTGCTCCGCCTACGCCGAGACCTGCCGCGGCATCGAGGCCGAGTGGTGGAACCGCTGGGAGTGGGAGAACCACTTCCGCAAGGACCACGGGGGGTAGGCCCCCCACCCGCCCGGGGAGCAGGGGCGCAGGGGCGCAGGGGAGCACCTCGAGACACCGGCGTTTTCTGTACGGGGGAGAGTGCGGGAGTCGCACAGGTGGGTGGGTGTCGCACCGTGGTGTGACCAGCGGTTTGGAAGTGCCTCATTCGTTTCACGTTTCACGTTTGACGCTTCACGAACGGGCGGGTGGGCGGGCGGGGCGGCGCACCTCGCACGGCGGTGCGAGCGGGCGTCACACGCCCCTGCGCCGCCTGCCCCTCCCGCCAACCTCCTGGAGCCTGCCCGGCCGGAGGCTCCCGTCGGGGGCCACCAGGCGCCGGGCCGCCCCGAAGGTGATCAGGATCGAGCCCATGGCGTTGGCGGCCGCCAGCATGAACATGACCACCACCTGGTAGGCCACGGCCTGCAGCGGGGGCGCCCCCGCCAGGATCTGCCCCGTCATCATGCCGGGCAGCGAGACCAGGCCCGCCGCGGTCATGGCGTTGACCACGGGAATGAGGCCGGTCCGCAGGGCGGTCCGCAGGGGCTCGGAGAGGGCCTCGGAGCGGGTGGCCCCGAAGGCGAGGAAGAGCTCCACCTCGTGGGCCCTGGAGTGGAGGTGCTCGAGCAGCCGCTCCAGCGCCAGCGAGATCCCGTTGAGCGAGTTGCCGAGGATCATCCCCAGCAGGGGAATCACGTACTGCGGGTCGTACCAGGGCTCCACGCCCACCACCACCTGGGTCACCACGCCGCCCACCACCAGGCAGGAGGCCGCCATGGTGAACCAGGCGTCCATCCAGATCCCGGGGTACCGCCGGGTGGAGCGGGCCACCGCCTCCCGCCCCGCGAAGAAGATCATGGCCCCCAGCATGGCCAGGACGAAGACCGGCTTCCGGACGGCGAAGACCCGCTCCAGCACCAGGCCCAGCAGGCCCAGCTGCACCACCGTCCGGAGTGCGGCGATCCCCAGCCGGCGTTCGATCCCGAGGCCCAGGACGATGGACAGGCCCGCGGCAGCCACCACCAGGAGCGTGGCCACCGCCAGGTCCAGGGGCGTCAGGTGGATCAGCGCCTCGCTCACGCCGCCTCCAGGCGCCCGCCCGCGAGCCGGAGCCTCCGGGCCCTCCCCATGCCGAGGGAGGGATCGTGCAGCACCGCCAGCACCGCCCTGTCCGGCCGGGCGGCGTGCTCCACCAGGAGCTCGGCACACCGGAAGGCCATGTCCGGGTCGAGGCCGGAGAAGGGCTCGTCGGCGAGCAGCACCGGCGGGTCCCACAGCAGGGCGCGGGCCAGGGCCAGGCGGTGCCGCTCCCCCCCCGAGAGCGTGCCGGCCCCACGCTCCATGGCGATCCCCCCCAGGCCCACTGCCTCCAGGATCTCCCGGGCGCGCCCCTCGTCGAAGCTCCGTCCCGCGGCGTTGCGGAGCCCGTAGGGGAACTCCAGGTTCCACCGCAGGCTTCCCGGAAGCACGGGGGCGTCCTGGGCCATGAGGGTCACCACGGAACGCCACCGGGGCAGGGATGCCCGGCCGTGGGCACGCCCCTGGAGCTCGCGCCGCACCCCGCGGGCGGGCACGAGCCCGGACACCAGCCGCAGCAGCGTGCTCTTGCCGCTGCCGGAGGGCCCCTCCAGCACGGTCACCCCACCCGCGTGCAGCCGAAGCTCCTGGTCCTCGAAGAGGACCCTCCCCTCGCCGTCGCGGGCGGAAAGCGGGCCGCAGCGCAGGAAGGGCTCCATGGAGCCGCCGGGCCCCTCAGCCCCCGAGAAGGCGGGCCACAACCTCCGCCGCGGCGGCCATGGCCTCGTCCAGCTTCTCCGGATGCGGTCCGCCGGCCTGGGCCAGGTGGGGCCTGCCGCCGCCGCGGCCGCCCACGATCCCGGCCAGCTCCTTCACCAGGTCGCCGGCCCGCACGCGGTCCGTGAGGTCCTCGGTGACCGTGACGAGCAGCGTGGCCTTGCCCCCGGACTCCATGCCCAGCACCACCACGCCGGAGCCCAGCTTCTGGCGCAGGGTGTCGGCCAGGTTCCGGAGCTCGGAGGGCGACATCTCGGGGACGCGGCGCGCCACCACGGTGACGCCCTCGACCTCCGTGCGGAGCTCGGCCGCGCCCGCATCCCCGGAGGCCAGTTGCAGCTTGAGCTTCCTCACCTCCTCCTGGAGGCCGGCCAGCTGCTCCTCCCGGCGCTCGAGGACGGCCGGCAGCTGCTCCGGCGCGGTCTGGTAGCGACCCGCCAGCTCCCGGAGGAGCCGCGCCGCCCCCTGGACCCACTCCACGGCCCCGCGGCCCGTGACCGCCTCGATGCGGCGGACCCCGGCGGCGATGCCCCGCTCCCCGGTGATCTTGAAGAACCCGATGTCGCCGGTGCGCTCCACGTGGCAGCCGCCGCAGAGCTCCCGGGAGACCGAGCCGTCACCCACGCTCACCACCCGGACCCTCTCACCGTACTTCTCGCCGAAGAGCGCCATGGCCCCGGCGGCCCGGGCCTCCTCGAGGCTCATGGTCTCCTTCCGCACCTCCTGGTTCCGCACGATCTCGGCGTTCACCAGCCGCTCGATCTCCTCCAGCTGCTCCCAGGACACCGGCCCGCCCCAGCTGAAGTCGAAGCGGAGCCGCTCCGGCTCCACCAGGGACCCCGCCTGCTGCGCCGCCTCCCCCAGCACCCGCCGGAGGGCGGCGTGGAGCAGGTGGGTGGCCGTGTGGTTCCGCTGGGTGTCCATCCGGGCCCCCTCGAGCACGCGGGCCCGCACCACGAGGCCGGAGCGGAGGGAGCCCTCCTGCACCTCCACGTGGTGGACGATCAGCCCCTCGATGGGCTTCTGGGTGTCGGTGACCCGCGCCCGCCCCCCCTCCCAGAGGAGCTCGCCCGTGTCGCCCACCTGCCCGCCCGACTCCGCGTAGAAGGGCGTGCGGTCCAGCACCACCTCGCCCCGGGTCCCCGCGCCGAGGATGTCCACGGGGCCCTCGGTCCCCAGAAGGCCCACCACGGTACCCTCCGCCTCGAGCTCGTCGTAGCCCACGAACTCCGACCTCACGCCCCGCTCCGCCAGGTCCTCGTACTCCGGGCGGAAGCGGGCCGCCGCCTCCCCCTTCCAGGAGGCCTGGCCCCGCTGCCGCTCCTCGGCGAGCGCCCGCTCGAAGCCCTCGCGGTCCACCGTGAGGCCCTCCTCCTGGGCGAACTCCTCCAGGAGCTCGAAGGGGATCCCGTGGGTCTGGTAGAGGTCGAAGGCCACCGGCCCCGGCACCACCGTCTCGCCGGCCGCCTTGAGGCGCTCCAGCTCCTTCTGGGCGATGTCGGTCCCCACGTTGAGCGTGCGCGCGAAGCGCTCCTCCTCCTGGGCGAGCTGGGTGGTCACCACACCCTGCCGCTCCCGGAGCTCGGGATAGAACTCCCCCATGAGCTCCACCACGGAGGGCACCAGGGTGTGGAGGAAGGCGCCGTCCAGGCCCAGCTTCCGGCCGTACCGGAGGGCCCTCCGGACGATCCGGCGCAGCACGTAGCCCCGGCCCTCGTTGGAGGGGGTCACGCCGTCGGTCATGAGGAAGGTGGCGGCCCGGATGTGGTCCGCGATCACCCGGAAGGCCGGGGCCAGCTCGTCGCCCGGACGGTAGGGCCGTCCGGTCAGCTCCGAGATGGCCGCCAGGATGGGGGCGAAGAGGTCCGTGTCGTAGTTGCTCTCCACCCCCTGCATCACCGCGGCGATGCGCTCGAGGCCCGCCCCCGTGTCGATGGAGGGGCTGGGCAGTGGATGGAGATTGCCTTCCACGTCCCGCTCGTACTGCATGAAGACCAGGTTCCAGATCTCCACCACCTCGTCGCCCGGGCCGTTCACCAGCTCCCCGCGCCCCGGCGCGGCCGGGTCCGCCCCCCGGTCGAAGTGGATCTCCGAGCAGGGGCCGCAGGGGCCCGTCTCGCCCATGGACCAGAAGTTCTCCTTCTCGCCGAAGCGGAGGATCCGGTCCCGCGGCGCCCCCACCTCCTCCCAGAGGCGGGCCGCGTCGTCGTCGTCCGTGTACACGGTGAACCACAGCCGGTCCAGGGGCAGCTCCCACACCTCCACGAGGAGCTCCCAGGCGAAGGCGATGGCCTCGGCCTTGAAGTAGTCGCCGAAGGAGAAGTTCCCCAGCATCTCGAAGAAGGTGTGGTGGCGGGCGGTGTAGCCCACGTTCTCCAGGTCGTTGTGCTTGCCCCCGGCCCGCACGCACTTCTGCGAGGAGCAGGCCCGGCTGTAGGGGCGCGTCTCCCGGCCGGCGAAGACGTCCTTGAACTGGTTCATGCCGGCGTTGGTGAACAGCAGGGTGGTGTCCCCGGCGGGCAGCAGCGGCGAGGAGGGCACCACCTCGTGGCCCCGCTCCCGGAAGTAGTCAAGGAAGCTCTGGCGGATCTCCGCGCTCGTCATGGCTCGCATGGCTCTCGGTCTCCCTCCGGCGGGCCAGGCGCTCCACGGCCTCCATGGCCGTGTGCGTCCCGAACCCGCGGTTGACGAGCGAGCTTACCATCCGGGCCCGCTCCTCGGGAAGTGCCCACCAGCCCGCCCGGCGTCCCCGCTCCGCCCTGGCGAGCGCCGTCTCCAGAGCCGCCCCGAGCAGCTCCTCCCCGAGCTCCGAGGCCGCCTCCGCGACCTCCCGCGGCGCACCCCGCCTCTGAAGCTCCGCGCGGAGCCGGCGCGGGCCCCACCCCCGCTGCACCGCCCGGACCTCCACGAAACGCCGCGCCAGCCGCTCCTCGTCCAGGTAGCCCAGCTCCCGGCACCGCCCGAGGGCCTCCGCGATCTCCTCCCCGGAGTACCCCCTCCGGCGGAGCTTCTCCGCGAGCTCCGCGGGAAAGTGGTCCCGGCGCGAGAGCAGGTCCACCGCCTTGTCGAAGGCGCTCACCATGGGGGCATCATAGCCGCGGAACGGAGGGACCGGCCACCCGGTGGGGAGGTGGGGCGGCCAGGAGGTGAGGCCCTGAAGGGGTGACGAGGTGAAGGCGGCGCCCCCGTCCCGGGCGGTGACCGTGGCCGTATCCGTGGCCCTGTCCGCGTCCGTGACCCTGTCCGTGACCGTGTCCCTGTCCGTGACCGTGGCCCTGCCGCCGACCCCGATCCTGACCGTGTCCGTGACCGTGCCCCCTGTCCCTGACCGTGACGGTGTCGGTTTTTCTTACCTCGAGCGAAGCCATTCGCCCCCACTGTCCATCCCGAGCGAAGCGGGGTCGGGGCCAGGGGCAGGGGAGCGGGAGCGCCGGGGTGCAGGGGACGCCTCGAGACATTGACATTGGCGTTTCTCTAGTGCGGGGGGCTGTCACACCTCGCACGGGCGGGTGGGGGGCTGTCGCACCGTGTCGTGACCAGCGGTTCGGAAGTGCCTCATTCGTTTCACGTCTCACGTTTCACGTTTCACGAGAAGCGGGGGAGCAGGGTCGGGGTCGGGAACGGGTCACGGACACGGCCGCACACGGTCAGGGTCGGGGTCAGGGGCGCGGGCAGGACCAGGGTCGAGGCCGTGTCCGTGACCGGGGACCTGACGAACGCAGCCCTCACGAAGCACGCCTCCGGTGGGGCGGACGGAAGACGGCCCGTGGTCCTCTCCGCCGCTCCCCTACTCCGCGTTGCCGAACTCGAAGGGCGACTCCTCCGAGAAGGGATCCATGGAGGCCTCGCTCTCCAGCTCGAGCGAGCCCTCCATCTCCTCGCGGGAGACGTCCGAGGTGGACTGGATGCCCTGGATGCGCAGCCGGAACTCGTCCGGGTTCGTGGAGCGCCGGATGGCCTCCTCCAGCGTGATGAGGCCGTTCTTGTACAGCAGGTAGAGGGACTGGTCGAAGGTCTGCATTCCGTACTGGCTGGTGCCCTGGGCGATGGCGTCCCGGATGAGCTTGGTCTTCTCCTTGGTCTCCACGCAGTCCCGGATGTACGGGGTGGAGATCAGGACCTCCACGGCGGGCACCCGGCCCAGGCCGTCGGCCCGCGGGAGCAGGCGCATGGAGATGATGGCCTTGAGCACCGCGGCCAGCTGGATGCGGATCTGCTTCTGCTGGTGGGGCGGGAAGACCGAGATGATCCGGTTGATGGACTCGGTGGCGTCCAGCGTGTGGAGGGTCGAGAGCACCAGGTGGCCGGTCTCGGCGGCCAGCAGGGCCGTCTCGATGGTCTCGTAGTCCCGCATCTCGCCCACGAGGATCACGTCGGGGTCCTGGCGGAGCGCCGAGCGCAGCGCGGTGGAGAAGCCCTTGGTGTCCACGTCCACCTCGCGCTGGTTGATGATGGACTTCTTGTCGCGGTGGAGGAACTCGATGGGGTCCTCGATGGTCATGATGTGCTCGATGCGCCGCGTGTTGATGTAGTCGATCATGGAGGCAAGCGTGGTGGACTTGCCGGAACCGGTGGTTCCCGTGACCAGGACGAGGCCGCGCTGCTCCTCGCAGATCTTCTCGAGCACCGGCGGCAGCAGGAGCTCCTTGAAGGTCTGGATCCGGGCCGGGATGAGGCGGAGCACCAGCCCCACGGAACCACGCTGCTGGAAGATGTTGCAGCGGAACCGCCCCAGGCCGGGCACGGAATAGGCGATGTCGATCTCCAGCTGGTGCTTGAAGCGCTCCTTCTGCCGGGAGGACATGAGGGAGAACGCCATGGCGATGGTGTCCTCCTGCATGAGCCGCTTGAACTCGGTCATCACCTGGAGCCTGCCGTCGATGCGCATCACCGGGTGGGCTCCCACCTTCAGGTGCACGTCCGAGGCCTTCCGCTCTCCCGCCATCTTGAGGATGTCGTTGATGTGCATGCCTCAACCTCCGCTGTGCCGGACCCGTCGCGCCCCGGACCCCGCGGCGCAGCACGAGCGCACGCATCCTGATCCGGAGAGCTGCACGACCAGTGTACCGCAACCGGCGGGTGGGATCGTGAAACGCGAACGGTGAAACGAATGAAAGGGAACGGGTTGGGAGGTGGCCGGGTGTCGCACCCTCGGCCGGATCGGCGGGTCCCCGCGCCCTGTCGGCTTCACTCCTCGCCCTTCACCTCTTCACCCGGCGCGGACGGGAGGGGGACCTCCTCCCGTCCTCACCTCCTCACGTCCTCACGTCCTCACCCTCCTCCACCGCGATGCTGCGGGTGCCGTCGTCGCGGACGGCGAGGCGGACGGTGAGGCACCGGGTGCCCCGGGGCCTCCAGGTGGTGAGGAGCTCCGTGGGCCACTCCACGGCCACCACGGAGGCGGGGTCCGAGAGGAGCTCCTCGAGGCCGATCTCCCGGAGGGCCGCCTCCCCGGCATCCGCCAGCCGGTAGAGGTCCACATGGTGGACGGTCCGGATCCCCCCGCGGTCCACGGGGTAGCTCTGCACCAGCACGAAGGTGGGAGAGCTCACCTCCCCCGGGTCACCCCCGAGACCCTCCACGAGGCCCCGCACCAGGGTGGTCTTGCCCGCGGCCAGGTCGCCCACGAGCAGGAGGAGGTCCCCGGGGAGCAGGCCGGCCGCAAGCCGCCGGCCCACGGCCTCGGTCTCCTCCGGGGTGGCGGTGACGCCGGTCAATGGTCCTCCTTCGCCTCCGGGACCAGGATCGTGTCGCCCCTCTCCTCCACGATCCGGCGGTACCACGACTCGGGATACGGGGGGTGGCCAACATGGCCCGACCGGTCCTTCACGTTGCCGTCCACGTACTTGACCATGAGCTGCTCGCCCAGCTTCCGCCAGCGCCGGACCGTGGACTCGCCCGCCTCCACCGAGTAGCGCGTCAGGTAGTCGGCCGCCAGCCGGGGGGACTCGCCATACAGCTCGAGGGCGGCCTTCTCCACCGCCGCCTGGTCGGCGAGGAAGCGCCCCTCCAGCTCCCGTTGCACGGCCTGGATGTCCACGATGATGTCGCTGTAGCGGGCGTAGGCCATGTTGGCCACCCAGTTGAAGACCCAGAAGGCCGAGTCCCAGGAGAACCGCATGAGCGAGGCCACGCCCTCGCCGTAGCTGGGGGGCACCGAGGTGACCCCGCAGTAGACGGGCACGTACACCGTGGAGTAGGTGTCGTCCACGCCGAACCAGAAGACGCCGCCGATGGGGTCGGGCAGCGCGGCCCGGGACTGGGCCACGAAGGAGAAGCCGGTCTGCTGCGTGGAGATGGCCCGCTCGTGGAGGTACCGCTTCCCGTCCACCTCCCAGGTCATGGGGCGCCAGCGGTAGGGGCAGGCGTAGGGGCCGGCACCCACGCCCTTCGAGAGGTCCAGCGGAGTCCCCTCGTAGTGGTCCCGCATGAGGGACATCACGTCGGCCACGCCCAGGGGGCGGTCCGGCCGGATCCACAGGGGGAGCCGCTTGTCCGGGTGGGAGCCGTCGGCGTACTCCACCCCCAGCCCCAGGGAGGGGGCCGCCCGCCGGAAGATGCTCCAGACCCGGGCCTCGCAGAACCTGATCCCGCCGAAACCCAGGGGGGCGTACACGTCGGCAAAGGAGAACTCCTCGTCGGGCCCGTCGTAGAACCCCTTCTCCCGCGCGAAGGAGATCACGTCGGGAGCGTGGAGGCAGCTGGCGGGGTCGTCCAGGGGGAAGGTCCGGATCCGCGCCTGGTTGGCGTGCGCCGAGATGAAGCCGTCGGGGACGCGGCGCGCCACCCACACCGCGCCCTTCTCACCCTCGCCCTTGCCGATGATCTCGAAGATCCAGACCTCCTCGGGATCCGAGATGGAGAACGACTCCCCCGAGGAGTAGTAGCCGTACTCCGCCACGAGCTCCCCGATCACCCGGATGGCCTCCCGCGCGGTGGTGGCCCGCTCCAGGGCCAGCTGCATCAGGCTGCCGTAGTCCAGGATCCCCGAGGGACCCCTCAGTTCCTTGCGGCCCCCGTAGGTGGTCTCGCCGATGGCCACCTGGTGCTCGTTCATGTTGCCCACCACGGTCCATGTCCGGGGCGCCTCGGGGATGTACCCCAGGTGTTTCCCGGTGTCCCACTCGACGATCTCGCGGAGGGTGCCGGGGGCGTTGACACTGCCCGGCCGGTAGACCAGCTCGCCGTAGAAGTCGTGGGAGTCGGCCGCGTAGGAGATGAACGCCGAGCCGTCGGCGCTGGCACCCGGGGTCACCAGGATGTTGGTGCAGGGCAGGGTGGTGGCTGCGGTCAGGGTGACGGCCAGGACCAGGGTGGTGACGCGGGGGAGGAGACCGGACATGAAGAACTCCTTCGTCGGTAGTGGCGGCGGTGCCGCCGGGCGATGGTAGCAGACGGCTCAGGCCGTGCGCGCTCCCCGGCCGGCGAGCCAGCAGGCGATGGAAACGGCCAGCGCCGGGAACATGGGCTCGAGACCCAGGGGGTAGGCGCCGGCCCTCCCGGCGAGGATCCACGCCGCCGCCGTGGCGGCCGCGAGGACGATGGCCCAGGCAGCCGAACCTCCCCCGTAGCGCCAGCGTGGCGGCAGGTGGACCGAGAGCACCGGCAGGAGCAGCGCCGAGGTCACCACGGAACCCACGTGGTGCCACAGGGTGACCACCGAGCCGAAGGCCAGGGCGGCCGCCACGGCCAGGGCGGCCGAGACCACGAGCCCCCACCGGCTGGCGCGGCGCTCCGCGCCGGGAGCGGGGGGTGTGGCCGCGAGGTCGTGCCCCACGGTGGCCGCCGCCAGGAACAGGTAGGAGTCCAGGCTGGACATGACCGTGGCGAAGAGCCCCAGCGTGAACAGGGCCCCAAGGGCCGCGGGGAGCACCCTGGCGGCCAGCGCCGGGTAGGCGGCCAGGGGGTCCGCCAGGTCCGGCAACAGGACCCGCGCCGCCAGGCCCGAGAAGGTGGTCAGGAAGTCGAACACCGCCCAGGCCCCCACCGACACCAGGACGCCGGTCCGGGCCACCCGGGGGCTCCTGGCCGCGAAGACCCGCTGGTAGAAGGCCGGCTCCACCATGGTCTGGAGCGCGATCAGGTACCAGACGAGCACGGCCTGGAGGCCCAGCCCGCCGTCCCAGCTCCGGTGGGCCGGGGGCAGGGCCCGCCACATGGCCTGGAGGCCTCCCGCCTCGTGGAGCGCTGCCGGAAGCAGGACGAGGAACCCCCCGTACATGAGCACCAGCTGGAGGGCATCGGTGCGGACCACCGCCCGGAACCCCGAGAGCCCCACGTAGAGGGCGGAGAAGGCCGCACCGGCCACCGCGGCGACCCACAGGGGCCACCCGGTCACCTGCCGGAGGAGCACCGCCAGCATGAGCACGTAGGCCGCGGGGACGGAGAGGGCCCAGACCCCGCCCGCCCCCAGCACCGCCGTCCGGCGGCCGTAGGTCCGGGACAGCAGCTCGGGGATGGAGATGGCCTCCGTCCTCCGGAGCCGCGGCGCCAGCACCAGGGCGAAGAGCACCGCCGCCAGGTAGTAGGGGAGGCCGAAGACCAGCCAGGTGGAGATCCCCCAGCGCCAGGCGTACTCGCCCACGCCCAGGATGCCGCCGTACCAGGTGGTCACCAGCGTGGCCACGAAGGCGGGCAGCGTGAGCCGCCGCCCGTCCAGCAGCCAGCCCACACCGGTCCCGCTCCCCCCCCGGGAGAGGAGGACCAGGACCACGGCGTAGAGTCCCAGCAGCAGCAGGGTCAGCTGGTTCACGGGAGAAGTGTACGGTGAAGCGAACCGTTACGCGAGACGGGAGGAGGTCTCCCGCCCGCCCGGATCGTGAAACGTGAAAGGTGAACCGTGAAACGAATGAGGCACTTCCGAATCGTTGGACACGACGCAGTGCGACAGCCACCCGCCCGCCCTCCCGCGCACTCCTGCGCCTGACCGCGACCCCGACCGTGTCCATGACCGTGGCCCTGTCCGTGACCCTGGCCCCGCACCCCTGCTCCCGGGGCCGGGCGGGGGCCCTCCTCACCCCGCCATCATCCCTCCGTCCACGGGGATCACCGCCCCGGTCATCCAGGAGGCGGCCTCCGAGAGCAGGAAGCACACCACCTCCGCCACGTCCTCGGGACGGCCGATCCTGCCCAGGGGGTGCAACGCCCCCATCCCGGCCACGTCCTCCGGCGTCATCCCCCGCCCCTCGTGGATGGGCGTGTCCACCACCGCGGGCATCACGGCGTTGACGCGCACCACCGGCGCCACCTCCAGGGCCAGGGACCGGGTGAGCTGGTTCAGCGCCGCCTTGGAGGCGTTGTAGGCCGCCATGCCGGGGATGGCCCGCTCGGCCAGGGTGGAGGAGACGTTGACGATGGCCGGGTCGTGCCCCTGCTCCAGGAGGGGCAGGAGCTCCCGGCACAGGAGGTAGGGCCCCCGCACGTTCACGGCGAACACGCGGTCCCACGTGGCGGGCTTCGTCTCGCGCAGGGTGCCCATGGGTGCGATCCCCGCGTTGTTCACCAGGCCGTCCAGCCGCCCCCACCGCGACCGCACCGCCGAGGCCAGCTCCGCCACCCGGCCGGGGTCGGCCACGTCGCAGGCATGGCCCCAGGCCCGCTCCGGGCCGAGCTCCACCACGGCCCCGGCCAGGGGCTCCTCCCTCCGGGCCACCACGCACACCTCGCCCCCGAGCCGGATCACCGCCCGGGCCACGGCGAGGCCGATGCCGCTGGAGCCGCCCGTCACCACCACGCGCCTGCCCTGGAGATCCACCATGTCCCTCCCCCGTTCCGGGTTGTCCGCTTTCGCCGAGTATACTCGGCCCATGGCGACACCACACTGGAACGACACCACCGCGATCATCACGGGCGCCTCCTCGGGGATCGGCGCCGCCCTGGCCCTCGAGCTCGCCGGCACGGGGGCCCGGCTCGTCCTCACCGGCCGGCGGGCCGACGCCCTGGAGGACGTGGCCGGGGCCTGCCGGGAGCTCGGGGCCCAGGCCGCCACCGTGGCCGGGGACCTCACCGGACCGGTGCACAGGGTGGCCCTCGTCCAGACGGCGCGGGAACGGTTCGGGGGCGTGGTCCTCTACGACCTGTTCATCACCAGGAACCTCCCGGAGTGAGCCTCACAGCGCGCAGTGGCGCGTCCTGTCGATGATCTCCTGCTGCATGGCCGGGGACAGGTCGTTGAAGTAGGCCGAGTAGCCGGAGACCCGGACCAGGAGCCACGGGTGGGCCGAGGGGTCGTCCCGGGCCTCCTCCAGGACCCCGGGGTCCAGCACGTTCATCTGGACCTGCATCCCCCCCTGCAGGAAGTAGCCCCTGATCAGGCCCTCCAGGGCCCGGAGCCCCTGCCTCCCCCGCAGGGTGACCGCGTCGAGCTTCACGTTGACGTTGATCCCATTCCTGCCGTTTTCGACCTGGTTCGTGGCGGCCGCGGAGGCCAGCGCCGCCGTGGGGCCCCGGCGGTCCGCGCCGTTGGCGGGGGCGAGGCCGCTGGCCAGGGGTCTGCCCGCCAGCCGCCCCGACGGCAGGGCTCCCGTGGTCTCGCCGAAGGCCGCATGGGCGGTCACGGCGTAGAAGCCCGCCAGGTAGGGCCCGCCGCGGATGTTGGTGTGGCGCCCCAGGGAATCCGCGAACGCGGCGCAGACCCTCTCGGCGAGGGCGTCCACCCGGGGCTCCCCGTTGCCGTACTTGGGCGCCTTGAGCAGGTACCCGCGCAGGGTGCCGAAGCCCTCGAAGTCCGACTTCAGGGCGCGGACCAGCTCCCCGAGGGTGGCCAGCCGCCGCCGGAACACCACCTCGTCGATGGCCATCAGGCTGTCGGTCACGTCGGGCACGCCCACGCCCTGGACCCCGCTGGCGTTGTACCGGGCCCCGCCGGCCGTGGAGTCCACACCGGACTCGAGGCATCCCCCCAGCAACATGGAGGTCAGCGGCGTGGGGTGGAACCGGGCGTTGGCCAGCTCGATGGCCTTCAGGTCCGCGATCAGGAGGTCCACCAGATGGTCCAGCTGGACGCGCCAGGCGCCGAAGAAACCCTCCAGGTCCACCACCCCCGCGGCCCGTCCCACCCCCGCACCCCCCCGTTTCAGGCCCAGCGCCCACTCCAGGGGAAGGGCCAGGTTCAGGAGCGCCGCGTCGGTGGAACCGAAGGTCTCGCCGCAGGCCACCGGCTCGATGCACCCCACCGGGGAGTAGTCCCGGGCGTCCTCCAGGGTGATGCCCCGGGAGACCAGCATGGGCACCACGGCCTCGTCGTTCATCAGGGAGGGTGCCCCCGACCCGCGGCGCAGCATGGAGGCGACCCGCTCCACGTACTCCGGCGGGCTCCCCCGGTGCAGCCTGGCGTGGTAGTTGGGCTGGCGCATCCTGAGCTCGTCCATGGCGTCGAGGAAGGCCCACGTGAGCTCGTTGGTGACGTCGCGGCCCTCCCGGTCCGTCCCGCCCACCACCACTGCCTGCCCGTTGAACATGCCCCCGTGGAAGCGGGTGAGCCGCCGGGAGAAGACGGGCACGATCTCGCTCATCTTCACGGTGAAGCAGCCCACCAGCTCCCGGAGGCCACGCTCGTCGAGCCGTCCGGCCTCCCTGTCCGCCTCCCAGTAGGGCGCGAGGACCTGGTCCAGCCGTCCCGGAGAGACCGCGTTGTCCAGGCTCTCCAGGTTGAGTGCGATCTGGGCGAAGAGGAGCGACTGGAAGGCCTCCCGGAGCGTCCGCGCGGGGTGCCGCGGCACCCGGTCGCAGACCTCGGCGATCTCCAGGAGCACCCGCCGGCGCTCCGGGCCGGTCTCCCGCTCCGCGAGCTCGCGCGCGAGCGTCGCGTACCGTGCCGCCATCTCCTCGAGGCCCCGGCACACGATGCCGACGGCCTCCCAGAAGTCCCGGCGTTCGGGATCCGTGGTGACCTCCGCCCGGGAACGGGCCTCCGCAGCGATCCCCTCCGTGCCCTCGGCAAGGAGCCGTGCATAGTCGGGCACCAGGTGGGAGATGCCACCGCTCTCGTTGATCAGGTAGCGCTTCGCCGTGACCTGGTCCACCACGAAGGCCAGTGCCCTGGGCACCGTGAAGGCCCGGAAGGCCAGGAAGCGCGTCAACCAGAAGGGCATCACGGAGAGGGCCAGCACCCGGCGCTCGCGCCGGCCGATCCGCAGCGGGTTGACCTCGCGGGAACCGAAGGCGAACAGGTCCTCCAGCATGGCCACCCCGTGGAGCTCGGGAAAGATGGAACCGCCAACGCGCTTGCTGGAGAAGGCCCCCACCAGGAGCTCGTCATCCCAGATCCGGGCACTGCGGTTGGCGAGGACGAAGCGGAGGGCCTCGGCCTTCCGGAGGATCACCGGGCCCCGCCGGTTCTCCCGCTTCCGGAAGAAGCGGGTCACCAGCTCGGCCCGCTCGGAGCACACCTCGGGGTGCGCGGCCTGCACCTCCGCCCGGAGCCTCCAGACGCGATGCGGGAAGACCTCGGGGGAATCGCTGGGGGCCCCGTCGGGCTCGTGGCCCTCCACCGTCACGCCGATTCCCTGTCCCTCGAACCGTTCCCGGACCCTCTCCAGCGCCTCCCCGGCGCTCTCCGGTGGGATGCCCAGACGGGGCCGGGGGCTCGCCAGCCTCTCGATCTTGTCTTCCCCCGCCCGGTGGTAGGGCAGCAGCCGGATGGAGTCCACACCCAGCTCCCGGAGGAACCCGGCGATACCGTCCACGCAGCCCGCACCGTCGTTGTGACCGGGGATCACCGGCATCCGGAACACCACCCGGGCCCCGGACCGCACGAGCCGGCGGGCGTTGGAGGCGACCGTCGCCAGGGGGAATCCGGTGAGCTCGCGGTGCAGGCCGTCACCCCATGCCTTGAGGTCGAAGTAGAAGAGATCGACCAGTGGCAGGACCCTCTCGAAGGTGGACCAGGGGACGCCCCCGGCGGTCTCCACCACCGTGTGGAGGCCCCGCTCCCGGCAGATCCCGAGGAGCTCCTCGGCGCCGCCCGCCTGGAGGAGCGGCTCGCCGCCCGAGAGCGTGATCCCGCCGCCGCTGGCCTCGAACCAGGGCCCGTCGCGCAGGACCTCCTCGACGATCTCGGCGGGTGACCTCGGCTCCCCCACCCTCCGCAAGGCCTCGTGGGGGCACGCCTCGGCGCAGAGGCCGCAGGCGTCGCAGAGCTCGCGGTCGATCCGGGTCTCGCCCGCCGTGATGGCGCCCAGGGGGCAGGCCTCCGCGCACAGGAGGCACCCCACGCACCGCTCGGCGTAGAAGGCCATCTCGGGCCGCGCCCCGATGCCCTCGGGGTTCTGGCACCAGGGGCAGTCGAAGGAACATCCCTTGAGGAACACCACGGTCCGGATGCCCGGCCCGTCATGGACACAGAACCGCTGGACGTCGAAGACGACGGGCGGGTCGATGGGAGCGGTGGCGGCCATGGAACCTCCGTTCCCCAGTCTACTCCTGCGCCCTCCCGGTTGTGGTACAAGACTGCCATGACGCCGAGCACCCCCCAGCCCCGCCCCGCCCTGGCAGCCCTGGCACTGCTGGCCCTGGCCGCCACCCTGGCGTGCGGCCCCCGCACGCCCGCCGCCGACCCCTCCTTCGTGCAGGCCGAGGAGGCCTGGCGCGCCCAGCGCGAGGCCCGGCTGAACACCGACGACGGCTGGCTCACCCTGGTGGGGCTGTACTGGCTCTCCCCGGGCGAGAACCCCTTCGGGTCCGGCGACGGCAACCCCGTGGTCCTGCCGGCAGCCGACGGCGTGGCCCCCGCCTCCGGCGTCTTCGTCCTCGGCGAGGACGGCTCCGTCACGGTCCGCTGCGCGCCCGGCGCCGGGGTGACCCTCCACGGGGAGCCCGTCACCGAGGCGGTGCTCCGGGCCGACACGGACGAGGGCGGCCCCGACATCCTGCATGCGGGACGGATCCTCTTCTACGTGATCCGTCGGGGCGACCGGGTGGGGATCCGGGTCAAGGACCCCGAGAGCCCCGCCCGGACGCAGTTCCGGGGCCTGTCCTGGTACCCGCCCGACCCCGAGTGGGTGGTGACGGGAACCTTCGTTCCCTTCGAGACGCCAAGGACCGTGGAGATCGCGTCGGCCGCGGGCACCACCGAGACCGCGGAGATCCCGGGTGCGGTGCGGTTCACCATCGGCGGCCGCGAGCTGGAGCTCCTTCCCATGTCCTCCGATGTCTCCGAGGGCCTCTTCTTCGTCTTCGCCGACGCCACCAGCGGGCCGGAGACCTACGGGGCGGGCAGGTTCCTGGACGTCCCGCCGCCCGACGGCGAGGGGCACGTGGAGCTGAACTTCAACCGGGCCTACAACCCGCCCTGCGTCTTCACGCCCTACGCCACCTGCCCCCTGCCCATCCCCGAGAACGTCCTGCCCATCCCCGTCCGGGCCGGGGAGAGGATGTACACCGGACACCACTGAGCCCCGGTTTCCCGTCTTCCCCGCCCGGGGGGCTCCACGCCTGGACCTCGCGGACCACCCCATGGTGCAGCCCGCGGAGATGGCCTGCCTCGTCCGGGAGATCCCCGGCCGCTGAGGCCCGGCCGGCAGGTATAATGCCGCAGGAGGAAAGGGGTCTCCTATGAGTGGCGTCGTGTCGTTCGACATCTATCTCCTCGGGATGAAGGATCCCTCGCCGGACAACCGTGCGCGGCTCGTGGATGCCGTCTGCCAGCTCACGGGACGCGCCGAGTCGGACCTCCGGGCCGCCCTGCTGGAGCCCGAGCGTCCGCTCTTCGCGGGCCTGAGCCAGCAGCGGATCCGGGAGGTGGTGGAGGCACTGGACATGGCCGGTGCGCGGATCGAGATCCGCCCGCTCCACGGTGCAGCCGGTGCGGCCGGTGCGGCCGAGGCACCCGGGGTCGCCTCGGGTTGCCCCCGGTGCAACTTCTCCGTCACGCCCGACCTGGAGGAGTGCCCCCGCTGCGGCCTGGTCTTCGCCAAGTGGGAGCGGGAACAGATCCAGAAGATGCAGCGGGAACGCCGCCTGGAGGAGGCGCTCAACCAGGCCGTGCAGGCCCGCAGGGAGTGGGACGGGCGCGCCAAGATGTACCTGGAGCGCCACCCCTTCCCCGAGCAGGACGAGAGGGGCTTCGAGAAGCACCTCAACCGCGAGGAGATCCCGTTCCAGAGGCTGGAGAGCGACCAGGGACCGCTCCTGATGACCTCCCGCCGCCTCATGGTGCTCCGCGACGGCACCTTCCTCTCCATCCCCTACGAGCTCATCTCCGACGTGGACACGGGCGGCGGGTTGCTGGTGAAGAAGGACCGCGTCCGCATGCAGCTGAGCTTCCACGGCCCGCTCCAGGTGGACGACAGGGCGGTCAAGAGCCTCGCCTTCGAGCTGGACAAGGAGTCCTCCTTCCACAAGGACCTCGTCATGGACTGGGCCTTCGCCAGGAACTTCATCTGCGGCTCCTGCGGCGCCCGCGACCTGGACTACCGGGTCCAGAACGGGAAGACCCACGCCCGGTGCATGCACTGCGCCACCGACCACGAGATCGACCTCGAGGAGGCCGTGGCCATCCCCATCCTCCACGACTGAGCCCCCCGGAGGCCACCGGCATTGGAACGCACCTTCGCCTTCGAGCGGGAGCCCCACCTCAGGGAGCTCGCCACCCGCATCCTGCGGACAGGGACGAGCGGGGGCACTCCCTGGGCGGAGCTGGAGGACACGATCCTCTACCCGGAGGGCGGCGGCCAGCCCTCGGACACCGGCCGGATCAACGGCGTCCGGGTGACGGCCGCCGTTCGCGAGGGTGGCACGGTCCGCCACCTCCTGGACTCGCCCCTGGATCCCGGCCCCGCCACCGTCGAGCTGGACTGGGACAGGCGGTACGACCACATGCAGCAGCACACGGCCCAGCACCTGCTCACCGCCGTCGCCCAGGACCGCTTCGGCTGGCCCACCACGGCCTTCCACCTGGGCCCCTCGGTCTGCGACGTGGAGCTGGACGTGCCCTCCCTCGCCCCCGGCGACCTCCGGACCCTGGAGGAGGCCGTGGCCACCGAGCTCCGGGCCGCCCGGCCCGTGCGGGCGCGCCACGCCGACCCCGGTGACCTCGACGCCCTGGGCGTCCGCACCCGCGGCCTTCCGGAGAACCACAGGGGGCCGGTCCGGCTCGTGGAGATCGAGGGTGTGGACCTCAACACCTGTGGCGGCACCCACGTGGCCTCCACCGCGGAGATCGAGTGCGTCGCGCTGCTCGGGACCCAGAGGATGCGCGGGGGCACCCGCGTCTTCTTCGTGGCGGGAGGACGGGTCCGGACGAGGATGGCGGAGCACGAGGCGCGCAACGCCGGGCTCCGGGAACAGCTCGGAGCTCCCGACGAGGAGCTCGTGGAGGCCCTCCGGATCAAGCTCGACCAGCTGAAGGAGGCCACCCGGCTGGCCCGGAGGCTCCAGGAGGCCCTGGCCGAGGAGCGGGCCCGCCGGCTCGCAGCGGCGCCGGAGTCCGTGGTGGCCCTCCACGACCCCGACGGCGCCCCGGCCTCGCTCCAGGCCCTGGCCCGGCGCCTCCTGGACCTCGCCCCGGGGAAGCTCTCCCTCCTCACAGCGGGCGGGAACCGCGAGGGGCACTTCCTCCTGGCCGCCGGACCGGAGTGCGGCCGTGACCTCCAGGAGGCCGGCACCGCCGTGGCCGCCATCCTGGAGGGCCGAGGCGGCGGCCGTCCCCCCTTCTTCCAGGGCCGGGCCACGCGGCTCGACCGCGTCCCCGAGGCCCTGGAGGCGCTCCGCAGGGGGTGAGCCCCGCCCCCGGGAACCCGACCACGGAGTGCGGGGTCAGGGTCAGGGACGGGGGACACGATCACGGGCAGGGACAGGGTCACAGTCAGGGTCAGGGTCACGAACACGGTCAGGGTCAGGGTCACGAACACGGTCAGGGTCAGGGTCACGAACACGGTCAGGGTCAGGGTCACGAACACGGTCAGGGTCAGGGTCACGGACCAGCCGGGAGCGCTCGGACATGGTCACCACCGGATCGTTCATAGGGGTACGTAGCCTCCGGGCGTCCCGGAGGCTGGGGGGATCGCATGAACGACCCGGAGGTGACCATGAACCGCACGCGCTCCCAGACCGTCGTCCTCGACCTGGCCCTCGAGGCCGCGTCCATCGCCCTGAAGCTGGCCCAGCGGGTTCCGGTGACGCTCAGGCCCGTGGCCGACCAGCTGGTCCGCTCGGCCTCGTCCGTTCCCTCGAACCTCGCAGAGGGCCTCGGACGACCCGGCCGGGCAGGAGCCAACCACTGGCGCATCGCCTACGGCTCCGCCCGGGAGGCCGACGTCCAGCTCAGGCTCCTCGCCGGGGCGGGCGCCATCGATCCCCGGCAGGCCGCCACGGCCATCCACCTCCTCGACCAGGTCCGTGCCATCGCATGGAGGCACCTCCACCCACCCTCCCGGTGAGGGAGTGAGGGCGTCAGGACGTGAGGGCGGCCCCCACCCACCCGGGAGGAGCAGGGGCGCAGGGGTGCGGGGGAGAACACCCCGACCGGGTGCGCTTCAACAACCGTATGGAGCCGGGGGCGCGCCCTGAAGGACGCGCCTACACCTTCGAAGAAATCCTTCGCTTCCGCGCGCTTGCTCCACTCCGGCGCGCGGAGGGGCGAAGCCCCGGCGGGATGTCCGCGACGGGACAGCGGGCGCTCGCGCCCGGGTGGACCGGAGCGGGCAGCCCGCAGGCGCGGCATCGCCGCGCCCCGCGCGCCGTGACGTCACGGACAGGGACAGGACCATGGCCGGGGTCAGGGACACGGACGGGATCAAGGACAGGGCCACGGTCAAGGGCACGGGCGGGTGGAAGGCGCACCTCCCCTCATCTTCATTCGTTTCACGTTTGACGTTTCACGATCGGACGGGTGGGCGGGCGTCGTACCGAACACCGCTCCGGCATCCCCCGAGGAAGGCCTGTTGCGGGGAGGGGGCCGGACGGAAGGCGCCCCGGGGCCATCCCGCAGCGCGCCCCGGAGGGGGCGGGCGCAGGCCGCTTGGTCCGAGGCCGGGGCGGGCGGGGACGCGGAGCCGGCCGAGGATAAGCGGCCGAGCACGTCCCCTCCGGGGAGGCGATGCGGGTGCAGCACCGGGGCAACGCACCGGACGGCCCACGACCCGCAGGTCTCGCGCCAGCGAGACCGGGGGCGCAGCCCCCACAGGCCAGGAGTCCGCGCTCGGAGAACCCGGACGGACGCTCAGTCCTCCGGACCGCTCCCCTGCTCCTCCTCTCCTCTGCTCCCCTGCTCCCCTGCTCCCCCTCTCCCCCGCTTCCTCCTCGCCCACTCGTCCACCTTCGGGAAGCGGCGGCGAAGGGCCTGGAGCACGCGGTGGGCCAGCGGAGAGTGGCGGGAGAGGACCAGGAGGCCCGCGGCGATGAGCAGGATCCCCTGGAGGACGGGGACGAAGAGCCCCACGATGCCCAGGGCCACCAGGCCCCAGCCCAGGGCCAGCCCGAAGACCCGCCCCAGCCAGGAGGAGGTGGGCTCCGGCCCCTCCCTCCCGGGGCCGCCGTCCGGCGGCACGGGACGCGGTCCGCCCTCAGTCACGGCCGGCCTCCCCCGTCCCCCTCAGGTAACCGCCGAGGCCCGAGAGCACGGCGTCGAGCTCCCCCCGCGAGGCCAGGGAGGCCACCACCTCCCGCGAGGCCTGGAGGAGATCCAGGTCGGCGGGGAGCCGGGCGTGCCGCAGGCCGTCGGCCCCCCACTGGCGGAGCCCCGCCACCTCGCCCGGCCCGCGGATCTCCAGGTCGGCCTCGGCCAGGCGGAAGCCGTCGGTGGTGGAGCGGAAGACCTCCAGCCGCCGCCGCGCCGCCTCCCCGAGGCGCTCCTCGTCCACGAGCAGGACACACCAGGAGGGCCGCGGGCCCCGCCCGATCCTGCCCCGGAGCTGGTGGAGCTGGGAGAGCCCGAAGCGCCGGGGCGACTCGATGACCATCACGGAGGCCTCCGGAACGTCCACCCCCACCTCCACCACCGTGGTGGCCACCAGGACCTGGATCCCGCCGGCCCGGAAGGCCTCCACCGTGGCCCGCCGCTCCCCGGCGTCCATCCGGCCGTGGAGCGCCGCCACCGCCAGGCCGGGGAGCCGCCGCCGCAGCTCCGGCAGGTTGTCCTCCACGGCCTCGGCCTCCACCCCCTCCGAGCCCTCGATCAGGGGGTACACCACGAAGATCCTCCCCCCCTCCCGCGCCTCCCGGGCCACGAAGCTCCAGAGCTTCCCGGCCCGGTCCCGGGTCCGCACCACCGTCCGGACCGGCCGCCGGCCGGGGGGCAGCTCGTCGATCACGGAGAGGTCCAGGTCGCCGTAGGCCACCAGGGCGAGGGTCCTCGGGATCGGCGTGGCGGTCATGACCAGGAGGTGGGGCGCCCGCCCCTTCTCCACCAGGGACCGCCGCTGGGCCACCCCGAAGCGGTGCTGCTCGTCCACCACCACGAGGCCCAGCTCCGGGAGGGACACGGCCTCCTGGATCAGCGCATGGGTCCCCACCACCAGGCAGGGCCCACCGGACCCCAGCCTCCCGAGCACGCGCCGCCGCTCGGAAGCGCCCAGGCTCCCGGTGAGCAGGAGCGGCTCCCACGGCGTTCCGCCGAAGAGCCCCGAGAGCGTCCGGTGGTGCTGCTCGGCCAGGAGCTCCGTGGGCGCCATGAAGGCCACCTGGAACCCGGAGTGGAGGACCCTCCAGGCCGCCAGGGCCGCCACCACGGTCTTGCCCGAGCCCACGTCCCCCTGGAGGAGCCGGGCCATGGGGCGTTCCCCGGAGAGGTCCCGGGCGATCTCGTCGGCCACCCTCCTCTGGGCCGCGGTCAGCTCGAAGGGGAGAGGGAGCTCCGGCGCCCCCTCGGCGGCGCAGCGGGGGGCCCGCCGGGTCCGGCGGCGGGTCCGGATCCCCTCCACGGCGCCCGCCAGGGCCAGCAGCTCGTCAAAGGCCAGGCGGCGGTGGGCCGGCGTCCGGCGGCCCTCCAGCGCCTCCACGAGGGCCCGGCGGGCACCGGGATCCTCCGGCACCTCCGGCCGGTGGAGCGTGCGGAGCGCCTCGCGGATCCCCGGCAGGCCCAGCCTCGCGAGCACCGGCGCTGGGACCGGGTCGTCCAGCCTCCCGAGGGCCGGGAGGGCGTGCCCCACGAGCCGGCGGAGACGCCGTCCGCCCCAGGCACCCAGCCTCGGGTACACGGGAACGATGCGCAGGGCCTCCACCTCGCCCGCGTCCACGGGCTCCACCGAGGGGTTCACCACCTGGAGGACCTCCGTCCCGCCCCGCCGGCGGACCGTGCCGAAGAGGAAGACCTCGGGCTCGCCCGCCAGGCGGCCCGCGATCCACGTCTGGTTGAACCACACCACCGGCACCGTGCCCTCCGGCGTCACCAGCTCCGCGTGGACCACCCCACGCCCGCGGCCCCTTCGCCTGCCCACCCGGACCCGGCGGACGGTGCCCCGGAGGAGGGCGGCCTCGCCCTCCCGGAGCGACGTGACCGGCACCACCGCGGACCGGTCCTCGTACCTCCGGGGGGTGTGGAGGAGGAGGTCGCCCACACAGGCCACGCCGTGGTCCGCCAGCATCCCCGCGGTCTTCGGGCCGACCCCGGGAAGCACGGTGAGGGGGTCGGACGGGCGCGGCGGCCTCTCTCGCCTGGCTGGGTCCCGGTGCCCCCGGCCGGCCCGGGCGCCGGTTGCGGGACCGCGAGCCGTCAGCTCGGGGCCTCCCCCACCTCGAAGCGGCACTGGACGGTGCCGAAGACCACGGTGTCACCCGGCTTGATCTCGTGGGGCTTGCCGGTGGCCAGGCGCACCCCGTTGACGAAGGTCCCGTTCATGGTCCCCACGTCCTCGATCACCACGTAGGTGCCGTCGTCCTCCTTGCGGATCCGGGCGTGCCTGCGGGACACCGAGCGCTGGGGGTCCACGCCGGTCAGGTCCACCTCGGGCTGGATGCCCGTGACGGGGTCGGCACGGCCCACCGTGGTCTCCTTCTTCCCGGCGAGGGGGAACACGGTGCCGCCCCCCAGCTCCACGAGCCGGGCCAGCGGGTCCGGTGGAGGCGGCGGCGGCGCGGTGATCCCCGAGGACTCCACGTCCACCTCGTGGCCCACGGCCTCCTCCAGGAGCCGCGTGGTCTCCCGGAGTCGCCGGACCAGCTTGCGCATCATCCGCACGGCGATCTCGGGGTTGCGCTCCAGGATGAAGGTGAAGGCCGCCTGGTCGATCATGATGGCATCCACGTCGGTGATGGCCACCGCCGAGGCCGACCGCGGGATCTCGTCCTCCAGCATGCACATCTCGCCGAAGAAGTCGCCCTTGCCCAGCACGGCCAGGACCCCCTCCTCACCGCCGAACTTCTTGCGGATCTCCACCTCGCCCGACTCCACGATGTACATGGCCAGGCCAAGGTCACCCTCGGAGAAGATCACCGCACCCTTCTGAAAGCGCGTCCTCATGGGCTCCAGGGAGTCGTGCGCCTCTCCGGAGGATCCCGATGTCGTCTTGAACTTCGCCATCAACTGCTCCAGGTCACACATCCCGCCGCGGTGTCCACCTCCAGGTGGGCTCCCAGGGGGAATGCCAGGTTCCGACTTCCATGACCGAAGGGACGGTCGACCACGATGGGAACACCGGGCGGTGCAGCGTCCAGCAGGAGCCTCTTCCACCTCGCACCCCTCTCCTGTGCCGGTCTGCAACCACGCAAGCTCCCACCAATCAAGGCGTTGACACAATGCAATCTACCAGAGGACCATAGCTGGGTCAACAGCCGGTCCAGCCGGTAGAGGGGCTCCCCCAGCTCCTCCAGGAACAGCACGCTCCCCTCCCATGGAGGCTCCCAGGGGGTCCCCAGGAGGGAGCAGAGCACGGTGAGGTTGCCGCCCACGGAGTGACCGGAGGCCCGTCCGGGGCGGACGACCGAGGACTCCCGAAAGCGGAACAGCTCCCGCCCCGGCACCTCGCCCCGGAGCACGGCCATGAGGCGCCGGAGGTTCTCCTGCCGGTCCAGCCCCACGCCGGCCATGGGGCCGTGCACCTGGACGGCCCCGCCCCTGGCCTGCAGCGGCGCCATGACCGCCGTCAGGTCGGAGAAGCCCACGAAGGTGACCCCCTCCCGGACCAGGCGGTCCCAGGGGAGCTCGTCGAGCAGACGCGAGACACCGTAGCCTCCCCGGGCGGCCACCAGGACCCGCGCCCCGTGGTCCAGCACCCGCTCGAGACCTTCGAGTCGGGCGCGGTCGCTCCCGGCCAGGTAGCCCTCCCTGGCATGGACGTTCGGCGCCACCACGAGGGGGTGCCCCGTGGCTGACAGGGCCTCGAGGCCCCGGGCCAGCCGCTGTCCGTCCACCGGCCCGGAGAGGGCCACGACACCGATGGATTCACCGGGGGACAGGAGGCGGAAACCCGGGGCACGCACCCCCCAAGGATACGTCGCCGGAAGGCGCCTGGGAAGGGCCCGATCCGCACCGGGCGGTGCGCCGCGACACATTCCACCGTGGGGGTTGACAGGAGCGTATTAGAATGTTAGGATATTCTTGAATGGTTATGAAGTGATGCTTCAATGACCATCGCCGCTGCCGTCGGCAACCCATGAATCAGGAGGAACCACATATGCCTGTCACGACACTGACCATCGACAACATCAACGAGCTGATCGAGAACAACGAGATCCTGATCATCGACTTCTGGGCCCCCTGGTGCGGACCGTGCCAGGCCTTCAAGCCCATCTTCGAGAAGGCTGCGGAGGACCATCCGGACATCACCTTCGCCTCGTGCAACACCGAGGAGCAGCAGGAGCTGGCCGCCATGTTCCAGATCCGGTCCATCCCCACCCTGATGGTGTTCCGGGAGCAGATCATGGTGTTCGCGCAGCCCGGCATGCTTCCGGCCGAGGTGCTGGAGGATCTCATCGGACAGGTCAAGGCCCTTGACATGGACCAGGTTCGCGCCGAGGTGGCGAAGCAGCAGGCCGACGCCGCCTCCGCGTAGGCAGAGCGACACGCATCAAACCGACCTCCTTCTTCTTCCATACGGCCCGCCGCAAGGCGGGCCCCTCTTCTGTGTCCGGACACGAACCGGGCCGTCCCGGCGGGGAGGCCCCCGTCCGGAACGGCCCGCAGGGAACAGGGTCGGTCCCCTCCCCCCGATCAATCGTCCACGGGCAGCGGCGTCAGCACGCCATCCTGCAGCCTGTAGCCGACCCCCGTCATCACCTCGTCCAGCGCGTCGGGATCCTCGTAGAAGCTGGTCCCCACCAGGTCTGCCGGGTACTGCCGGTAGACGGCGGTGATGGCCCCCGAATCCACCTCGAAGGCGGCATAGCCCGCGCACAGCGTCTCGGCGTACACGAGGCTCGACGGCGTCACGTCGGGGTCGGAGGCCGAGACCATGAAGATCGGCGACAGCCGGGACAGGAGCGCCTCCAGCCCGGGGATCCCCCCGAGGATCGGGTCGTTCTTCACGGTGCCGGTCACGAGCTCCTGGAGCGACTCCGAGGAGATGGCCGGCGTGGTGAACTCGAACACGCCCTGGTGGTCCGCCACGAAGGAGGCGTGGATGTCGCCCGAGATCACCACCGTGTTCCCCGTCTGGCGGAACATGTCCAGCAGGGCGGCCCGCATGTTGGGGAAGCCCTCCCACTGGTCCACGTTGAGGTTGATCCTGGTGCGCAGCGCATCGGGGAACCCCTCGGGAAGCGTGGGGGCGATGGCCGGGTTGGTGAAGTCCAGGATCATGGGGGCCATGGAGACCGAGCTGGCCACGACGTTCCACCGCGCGGTGCTCGTGCCCAGGGTCTGGGCCAGCCACGCCATCTGGGCGTCACCCAGCGCGTTCTCCGAGGCGCCCTGGGTCTCCAGGAAGCGGGCCCCAGCGTAGAGCTTGAAGGGGTCCCTCATGACCATGTAGCGGGACCCCAGGGAGCTGAACTGGCTGGTCTTGCCCAGGTAGAGGTAGCTGAGCCCGTGGGTCAGCCGGGCCATGGTGTCGGGCGGGAAGGGGGGATCGTACCCCGCCGCGGCGAAGAGCGCATTCACGTAGGAGGCGCTCACCCGCCCCCCGAGGAGCTCCTCGGCGATGCCCACCGCCGTCTTCATGTCGAGCCCCGGGTTCGCCGCCAGGACCACCTGGGTGGCGATGAGGTACGCGGTGTGGGTCAGCACGTCGAGGCCCAGGTCCTGGAGATCCACATGGCCGTCCAGGTGGGGCGCGATCTGCTCGAACATCTCGTCCCCCAGCATGAGGCGCAGGGTGTCCTCGTCCACCGCCACGGCCCCCGGGAAGGCGTTCTCCGGGATCAGGTGATCGGGACGATAGGTCCTGTAGTCGGTCATGAGGAGCTCGAGGTTGGCCCCGAAGCGGAGGTCCCGGTAGATCTTCGAGTTGGGGTAGAGGTCGTCCTCCCCGATGTCCAGGGTGCCGTCCTCGCCCAGGCCCACCTCGGTGGGAACCCACTCCATCCAGGCGCGCTCCGCGTTCCGCCGGCGCTCGGGATCGGCCTCGTCCTTCCGTCCGTCGAAGTAGGTGCCCACGTCGCCCCAGCAGTCGTCCGAGAACTCGTGGTCGTCCCAGATGACCACGAAGGGGTACTGTCGCCGCACGTCCTGGAGCACCGGGTCGGAGAGGAAGGTCCGGTAGAGGGTCCTGTAGTTGGCCAGGCTGGCAGCGGCGTGGTAGGGGTGCTCGGGATCACCCAGCTGGATGGCCCCCTCCAGGTCCTCGAACACCACCTTCCGCTCGTCACTGGGATCCTGGAAGGAGGGATCTCCCGTGGTCTCGTACACGAAGTCCCCCAGGTGGACGATGAAGTCCAGGTCGTCCGGATGGTCCCTGAGCAGCTGGAGGTAGCTGTTGTAGTACCGCCCCGCGTAGTCCTGTCCGTAGGCCACGGCGAAGCGCACCGCCTCGTCGGCCTCGGGGTCGGGGGCCGTCCGCGTGACGCCGGGGAGGGTCCACACCATCTCCTCCCCCACCGCGACACCGAACCGGTAGTGGCAGGTCGTCCCCGGATCGAGCCCCGTGACCCTGACCTTCACGCAGTGGTCGTACTCCGCCAGGGCCGTGAGCTCCCGGGTGACCACCACATCGGTGAAGTCGGGGTCGGTGGCGACCTCGAGCACCACCGGCACGTCGGCCCCGGCATCGTCCGGGTCCACCGCCCGGGTCCAGAGCACGACGCTGTCGGGGCGCGGGTCTCCGGACGCCACGCCATGGGTGAAGTGGGCCGGCTGAAGTGCGACGGCCGGGCCCGCGGCGAGCAGGGCCAGAACGGCCACCACCGCCACCATCGGGTACATTCTGGATTGCATCATCGGAACACCTCCAACCGTGTTCGCCCCCGGACGTGCCGGGGAATCCTGGTCCAGGGATCTCCACTGCCTGCGAAAACCGGGTCCTCTCAAGTATACGCCCGTATAATCATGGAATGGACAGCCTCGCCAACCACGTGCAGCCCGAGCTGGCCGGATTCATCCTGACGCTGGCCCTCTCACTGCTCATCGGCTTCGAGCGCGAGGAGCTCCGGGACGACCGGCCCCTCTCCTTCTTCGGCGGCGTGCGGACCTTCCCGCTCATCGGCCTCTCGGCCTTCCTCCTGCGTGCGGGTTTCCCCGGCACGGCCCTCCCCTTCTCCGTGGGCCTCGTGGTGCTGGGAGGCCTGCTGCTCCTGTCCCACTCCACCTCGCTGAAGACCACCCACATGGGCATCACCTCGGAGATGGCGGCCGTCCTCACCTACGGTCTCGGCGGCGTGGCCGCGGGCGGCCAGTACTGGCTGGCCGTGGCCGGCGGCGTGGTGGCGGTGCTCCTCCTCCACGAGAAGGAACGGCTGGAGGGCCTGGTGGACCGGATCCCCCGCGGGGAGCTGGGTACGCTGCTGCGCTTCCTCCTCCTCACCGGCGTGATCCTCCCGGTGGTCCCCAACCACCGGTTCACCGCACTCGACATCAACCCCTTCAAGATCTGGCTCGTGGTGGTGGCGGTCAGCGGCATCTCCTACCTGAGCTATCTGCTCCAGCTCCGGTGGGGCCGCGCCGGCCTCATCCTCGCCGGGCTCCTCGGCGGCGCCTACTCCTCCACCGCCACCACCGTGGTGCTGGCCCGCCAGTCCAGGAACAGCACGCGGCGTCCCGTCCGGTTCGCCGGGGCGATCCTGGCCGCCACGGGGGTCATGTACATCCGGCTGTGGATCCTCATCCTGATCTTCGCGCGGCCCCTGGCGGCCCACCTCACGCTGCTCTTCTGGGGCTCCGGCCTGACCGCCATCGCCGTGGGCGCCCTGCTGGCCCACTCCCGCCGGGCCGAGCAGCCCGACGCCGACGCCACCGACGGAATCCGGCGCCCCTCGGAGAACCCCCTGGAGCTCACCTCGGCCTTCACCTTCGGTGCCATCTTCGTGGCGGTCCTGGTCCTCACCCGGTGGGTCGCCGGCCACTTCGGGACAACCGGCGTGCTGGCCCTGGCCGCAATCATGGGAGCCACCGACGTGGATCCCTTCATCCTGGGCATCACCCAGGCGGCGGGAGGCACCACGCTGCCCCTGGCCACGGCGGCCCTGGCCGTGGTGATCGCCGCCTCGGCCAACAACCTCATGAAGGGCCTGTACGCCCTGTTCTTCGGCAGCCCCACCACCGGGCGGCTCTCCCTGGCGCTCCTCGCCCTGTGGGGCGCGGCGTCGCTGGGCGCCTTCTTCCTCCTGTGACGTCGTCCCGTGGGGGTGCGGCCCCGTGCCTGATGCCGGTCCTCGGGCACGGGGCCGGATTCAGTCCTCCAGACCCAGCTCCCCGAAGGTCGAGGCACACCCCCTGAAGCCGATGGAGACCCGTTCGTGGTCCACCACCACGGGCAGCCTGTGCTCCCAGCAGTGCCTCCGGAGCTCGGCCATCCCCCCGGGATCACGGCTGAGGTTCACCTCCCGGAACCGCACGCCCCTCCGGCGCAGGTCCTCGCACAGGGCCGCGCTGTGGGGGCAGCCGTCCGCCGTGAACACCACGATCGTGAAAATGGGGCTCACCCCTCCTCCGGCTCCCGGCCGCGCACCGGCGGAATCTCCAGCTCCGGGAGGTCCACGGCGCCGTCGATGACCGCCATGCCCGGCTCCATCTCGGCGAGCAGGCGGGCGTCCTCGCGCCACCGCGGGTGGACCTTCACGCGAAGCCCGAGGTAGATGCGGATTCCCAGCCTGGCCTCCAGCTCACGGCGGGCGGCGGTGCCGATCTCCCTGATCATGCGGCCGCCCCGGCCGATGACGATGGCCTTCTGGCTGGAGCGCTCCACGTAGATCACGGCGTCGATGGAGAGGAGATCGTCGTGCTCCTCGAAGCGCTCCACCAGGACCCCCGTGGTGTAGGGCAGCTCGTTCCGGGTCGCCGCCAGGAGCTTCTCCCGCACGATCTCGGCCACGAAGAAGCGCTCGGTCTGGGTGGTGGTGAGGCCCGGTGGGTAGAGCGGCGGCCCCTCCGGCAGCGCACCGAAGAGCCATTCCCGGAGCTCGTCGAGGCCCTCGCCTGACACCGAGGAGATGGGGAGGATCTCCGTTTCGGGCCGGAGCTCGCCGTGGCGCGCCATGAGGGGGAGGAGTGACGACCGGTCCCGCACCAGGTCGATCTTGGTGAGCAGCGCCAGCACCGGCGCCTCCACGGGCTCCAGGAGCCCGAGCAGGTACTCCTCGCCCCGCCCCCACGGCTGGGAGGCGTCCACCAGGTGCAGCACCACGTCCACCTCCTCCAGCGCCGAGCGCACCTCGCTCATCATCCGGGCGTTCATGCGGTGGAGGGGCCTGTGGACGCCGGGGAGGTCGAAGAACACCGCCTGGCCGCGGGGGTCGTCCAGGATGCCCACGATCCGGTTCCGCGTGGTCTGGGGCTTCGCCGAGACGATGGCCACCTTCTCCCCCAGGAGCGCGTTGAGGAGCGTGGACTTGCCCGCGTTGGGCCGGCCCACCAGGGCCACGAGCCCCGACCTCGGGCCCTCCGTCATTCTCCCGTCTCCCCCTGCCCGGCGAGCCGCTCCACCAGCACGGCGGCCACCCGGCGCTCGTCCACCTGCTCCACCACGAAGCGGAGGCCCAGGCCCTCGTCCACCACCTCGGCTCCCGTCTCGGGCACGGTGCCGTAGCGGGCGAACACGAGGCCGCCCACGGTGTCCACCTCCTCCTCGTCCACCTCCACGCCGAAGAGCTCCTCCAGGACCTCCAGGGGGGCGCGCCCCTGCAACCGGAAGACCCCCTCCCGTACCTGCTGCCACTCCGGAGGCTCTCCCGCCTCGTGCTCGTCTCGGATCTCCCCCACGATCTCCTCCAGCACGTCCTCCAGCGTGACCAGGCCCGCGGTGCCGCCGTACTCGTCCACCACGATGGCCATCTGCTGGTGCTGCTGCTGGAAGTCGCGGAGAAGGTCGCCGAGCTTCTTGGCCTCGGGCACCACCAGGCACTCCCGCGCCAGCTCCCCGGCGGCGGGGCGGTCCCCGTTCTTGAGGTGCTCCACCACCGACTTCACGTGGACCACGCCCTGGATGTGGTCCACGGTCCCCTCGTAGACGGGGATCCGGCTCCGGTGGGTCTCGGCGAAGATGGCCAGGAGCTCGTCGAAGGAGGTGGTCCGCGGCACCGCCACCATGTCGGTCCGGGGCGTCATCACCTCGCGGACCGTGGTGTCGAAGAACTCCACCAGCGAGCCCAGGAGCTCGCCCTCCTCCTCCTCGAAGATCCCGGCGGCCTCCCCCACGTCCAGGAAGGCCTGGATCTCCCGCTCGCTGACCTCCTCCTCCTCGTCCTCCACGGGACCGCCCTCGGGCCCGGGCCGGCGCGCCACGGTCCGCAACAGGCCACGGAGGGCGGGACGGACCACGCGGAGGAGCGCCGCGAGGTGCTCCTCGGTGAGCGACCTGGCCAGGAGCCGGGCCACCACCACAGCAAGGATGGGGATGCCCGCCGCGAGGGCGATCCTGCGGGGAGCACCTCCGCCCACGAGCCTGGGGATCAGGAGCCACACCGCGCCGGCGCACGCCAGCTCCAGCCAGCGGAGCGCGTCCAGGACCTGGGAGAGGTGGACGGGCGGCTCCGTTGCGCCGGTGGGCAGCAGGGAGGGGTGGTCCTCCAGCAGGCCCTGGAACCGGACGTTGCCCATGTCGCCCAGGGCGGTGGCCAGCGCCTCCAGGATCACCAGGGCCATCCCCGCCGCCGCGAGCCCCAGCAGGAGCGTCACGGGATGGACGAACCACGCCGCGAGCTGCACGTTCACGGGAGGAGCTCCTCCCGGAGATCGAGCTCGAGCCTCTCCATCTCGCCCCCGTCGGCCTCGTGGTCGAACCCCGCCAGGTGCAGGACACCGTGCAGCGTCAGCTCCTCGAGCTCCCGCTCCAGGGAATGGCCCAGTCGCCGGGCCTGGGCGCGCGCCGTGTCCACGGAGATCACGATCTCCCCCAGGAAGCGCAGCCCGTCGGGCAGGGTCTCCCCGTCCGGAAACGACAGCACGTCCGTCGGAGCGCCGATCCCCCTCCAGGTGCGGTTCAGCTCCTCCAGGCGCCCGTCACCCGTCAGCACGAGGGACACCTCGGCATCGTCGATGCCGAGGCGGTCCAGGGTCGCGCGGACCACGCGGCGCAACCGCTCAGCCACCGGACCGGCCGGACGGCGTTCCATCGAGATGGGTATCCGAATCACTCCTGCGTTCCCTCCGGTTGAAGTCGAAACCGGGATAGTCGATACGGCTGTGGAACATGTTGGTCAGGACTCCCAGGAAGGCCTGGCTGACCTCCTCCAGCTCCTTGAAGGTGAGGTCGGAGTCGTCCAGCTGCCCGTCCTCCAGCGCGTCGTTGACGATCCTGGAGATCATGGCCCGGATCTTCGCCGGGGAGTGTGCATCCAGGGTCCGCGCCGCCGCCTCCACCGCATCCGCCAGCAGGAGGATGCCCAGCTCCTTCGTGTGGGGCCTGGGACCCGGGTACCGGTACTCGTTCTCCTGGACCTGGTTGTCCTCGCCCGCCAGCTCCTTCGCCCTGGAGTAGAAGTATCGGATGAGCTTGGTGCCGTGGTGGGTGGCGATGGCCTGCCGGATGGGGAGCGGCAGCCTCTCCTTCCGGGCCATCTCCAGCCCCTCCTTCACGTGGTTCCTGATGATGAGGGCGGACATGGAGGGGGCAAGGTTGTCGTGGGGGTTCTCTCCCCGCTGGTTCTCCACGAAGTAGTTGGGCTTGGCCAGCTTCCCCACGTCGTGGTAGTACGAGCACACCCGGAGCAGGAGGCCGTTGGCCCCCACGGCGTTGGCCCCGGCCTCCGCCAGGTTGCCCACGGCGAGGGAATGCTGGTAGGTCCCGGGAGCCTTCAGGGACAGCTCCTTGAGCAGCGGCAGGTTCTGGTTGGAGAGCTCCAGCAGCCGCAGGTCCGTGGTGATCCCGAAGAGGGCCTCGAAGACGGGAAGCAGGAAGGTCACCGTCCCCATGGCCAGGGGCCCTCCCAGGAGCGCCACCACGCCCTCCACCGCCATGGTGCTGGGGGACCCGCCCATGCCACCGTACAGCAGGAGCACCCCCATCACCACCAGGTTGGCGAGGCCCACCACCAGCCCCACCCGGGTGAACACCGAGCGCTCCTTGTAGCGCTGGGCCGCCATCACGCCCACCAGGCCGGCCGCCAGCGCGTAGATGGTCACCGACAGGTCCCCGCCCAGCATGAGGCCCACCAGGAGCGCCTGGGAGACTGCGAAGAGGATGGCTGGAGTCAGCCCCAGCAGGAGCAGCGCCACCACCGGCCCCGCCGCGTGGGGCAGGGCCCACAGGTAGGTCGCGGACGAGGAGAGCGCGGGGCTCTGGCTGTTGAGCGCCACAGCGGTGGACAGGAACAGGCCCAGGCGCTCGAGCCCCGTGAAGACCGCCATCAGCAGGAAGACCGTGGAGAGGCTCACCCTGACCTCGCCGACGGAGGTCAATCGGTGGATCAGCTGCCACCATCCCAGCACGATGATCACCACCAGCAGCGCCGTTCCAGCGGAGGAGGCATAGGTGGTGAGCTCCATGCGTTGCTCGTTGAGGCTCCGGAGGAGCCGGGCCACCTCGGGGCTCACCGTGTCGCCCCTGCGGATCAGGACCTGGCCCCGCTTGAAGCTCTGAAGCCTGGGTGTCACCCCGGCCGCGGCGGCCTCCACCCTGGACGAGGTCTCGGCCCTGTTGAACACCAGGTCGGGCGCCAGGTTGGTCTCCAGGAAGCGGGTCACCGGCTTGATCCACCGTCGGCGGACCTCGGCCTCCTCCAGGAGGCTGGCACGCAGCGCCGGGCCCAGCTCGGTCCGGAGATCGATGGCCGACGACAGTTCCGCCAGGGAGACCACCTTCTCGCTGCGGTCCGGAAGGGTCCTGACCACCACGCCCCGCTGGCCCCGCCGCTCCAGCTCGCGCCGGTCGTCCAGGAGGTGGCGGGAGTAGACCTGGCCCACCACGCGCAGGAGCGCGCCCTCCAGGTCGGCGCTGCACTCGGCGCTCTGGAGCACCCGGACCATGTCGTCGTCCATGTGCATCCCGGAGGCCTGGGCCAGCTCCGCCCGGGACAGCCCTCCGTTGGTGATCTCGTCCCGGCACACCGAGAAGAGGACGCTGATGGAGCTCTCGAACTCCTGCCGCACGCCGGGATCCAGGTCGTACACGGGCAGGACCGACGCCCGCGCCTCCTCGCGGAGACGCTCGGTGGCCTTGATGTCGGGGATCGCCTGGTCGGACTGGACCACCACGTCGAAGGTGGCCACGTCGCCCGGCTCCCACAGGGGCAGGCGCGGCGCGGTGCGCGGCATCACCAGCCAGCTGCAGGCCACCGCGGCAACGAGCCCCCAGAGGAGCGGTTTCTCGAGCACCCGGTCCCACCACCCGGCCCGCCGCTGGAGCTCTCTCTCGATCCGGCTAGCCATCGGCGCCCCTCTCCCCCCGGCCGCGGTGCCCCGCCTCCCACTGGTCGTACCGGTCCACGATGCGCTGGACCAGCCGGTGACGCACCACGTCACGGTGGGTGAACTCGATGAGGGCGATCCCCTCCACCCCCTTCAGCACGTTGATGGCCTCCACGAGGCCAGAGGTCCTCCCGCCGGGAAGATCGATCTGGGTGATGTCGCCCGTGATCACGGTCCTGGAGTGGAAGCCCATCCTCGTGAGGAACATCTTCATCTGCTCCGGGGTGGTGTTCTGGGCCTCGTCCAGGATGATGAAGGCGTCGTTGAGGGTCCGTCCCCTCATGAACGCCAGCGGCGCGATCTCGATCATCTGGCGCTCCATGAGCTTGGAGACCCGGTCGTAGCCGAGGATGTCGTAGAGCGCATCGTAGATCGGCCGGAGGTAGGGGTTGATCTTCTCCACCAGGTCGCCCGGAAGGAAGCCCAGGCGCTCCCCCGCCTCCACCGCGGGCCGGGTCAGGATGATCCGGCGGACCTCCTGGTCCAGCAGCGCCGCGGCGGCCATGGCCACGGCCAGGTAGGTCTTGCCGGTCCCCGCCGGCCCGATCGCGAAGACGTAGTCGTGCTGGAGCACGGCATGGATGAACCGGCGCTGGTTGAGGTTGCGGGGTACCAGGTAGCGCTTCAGCGTCGCCGGGATCGTGGTGTCCAGGAAGAAGTCCACCAGGTCGATCTCCAGGTCCTCCTCCAGGACCCGGACGCCGGTCCGGAACTCCTCCCGGCCCACGGAGCCCCCCGCCTCCAGCAGGCGGTCGAAGGACTCCAGGAGGCGGACGACGATCTCCTCGGCCTCGGGGTCCCCCGACACCACCACGCGTCCGCCGCGGGCCTTGACGTCCACCCGGAGGCGGTCCGCCAGGTAGCGGAGGTTCTCGTCCCTCACGCCGAAGAGGGTCCCGGAGTGCCCCTCGTGGAGCTCGATGGTCCTCATGGCATCACCGGAGGCAGACTCCCACCGCGTGCGGCCGGAGGGGCGCCGCGGGCACCGCCGCCACCGGTGCCGGTGCGGCGCCAGGATCGGGGGTGAGGCTCACTCACAGCTGTTCGACGGAGAAACGGGGAGCGCGCCCGGGCCGACGACGCCCGCACACTCCCTGGAGTCCGGAGGGATCCGACCCGCCATAACGGCAGCATTGTAGCAGGAAGACCCCCGGAACCCCACCGGAAGGCATCCCTCAGCCCCCGCCACCGGCAGCTCCCCATGGAATGTCGGCGGCTCCGGAGCGCTGGTTGAGCAGCCTGGCCAGCAGGAAGAGGGCATCGGAGAGACGGTTCAGGTAGGCGAGGATGCCCTCGGGCACCGCCTCTCCACCGAGGGCCACCACCCTCCGCTCCGCCCTGCGGCAGACACACCGGGCGAGATGGGCCAGGGCCGCCTGCCGCGTGCCCCCGGGGAGGATGAAGGTGGTCAGGGCCGGAAGCTCCGCCTCCATCCCATCGATCCAGGCCTCCAGCGGCTCCACCGCCCAGGCTTCCGGCCCGCCGGGCAGCTTCCCCCGGGGGTCGGCCAGGGCCGCCCCGAGCCCGAAGAGCGCCCCCTGGATCTCCCGCAGCCGCTCCCCGATGTCTCCGGGGAGGTCCTCCGCCGCCAGGAGCCCCAGGAGGGCGTCGAGCTCGTCCACGGTGCCGTAGGCCTCCACCCTGGGGTGGTCCTTGGGAACCCTCCCCCCCGAGATCAGCCCCGTCTCGCCCCCGTCGCCCGTCTTCGTGGAGATCTTCACGGGGACATCATAGCCCACCACCGTGTCGCAGCGGGGAACCTCCCCCGACCCCTGAGTGGCCGGACACTCCCCCAGGGTGTGGAGGCTCCCGGCCTTCACGCTATGATGCTCCCATGACGGCGCGGTCTCCCGTGGCATCCTTCGTGATGGCAGCCCTGGTCCTCCTCCCCGCGATCACGTCAGGAGCGGTGGAGATCTGGGAGATCCAGGGCAGCGGAACCGGCTCGCCCCTGGAGGGGCAGGTGGTCACCACCTCCTCCAACCTGGTGACCGCCACGGGACGCTCCGGGTTCTTCATCCTGACGCCGCCGGAGCGCTCCGACGGTGACCCGCGCACCTCCGATGGGATCCACGTCTACACCGGTGGCGCGCCGGGGGTGGCCGTGGGCGACCTGGTGGACGTGACGGGAACGGTCTCGGAGTACCACGGCATGACCGAGATCGCCGGCTCCCCCACCGTCACGGTGCTCTCCCACGGCAACGCCCTCCCCGACCCGGTGGACCTGGACGCCAGCGATCCCTCGCCGGACGACCCGCCCCCGGAGAACGTCCTGGAGCGGTACGAGGGGATGGTGGTCCGGATCCTCTCGGGGACGGTGACCGGCCCCGCCGAGGACTCCGGCCTCTTCTGGGCCGTGGCCCGCGACGGGAGGGCCTTCCGTGAGCCCGGGATCCCGTGGCCGGGGGTGGAGGGGCTCCCCGTGTGGGACGGCAACCCCGAGGTGCTCCAGGCGGACCCCTGGGGTCTCGCCTCGCCACCGGCCACGCCGCCCACGGCCCCGGCCGCCGGCCGGCACGTCACGCTGCTCCGGGGCCCCCTGGTCTACACCTGGGGACGGTACCGGGTCTGGGTCACGGACCTCGCGGTGGAGGACGGCGGAACGCCCACCACCGGACCCGTCCGGCCCCGCCGGCCCGGCGAGATCACCGTGGCCACCCAGAACCTCTGGCGGCTCGTGGACGGGGACGACGACCCCGACACGTACGACGACCCTCCGGTCTCCCTCACCCTGGAGCAGCGGCTCGCCAAGGACTCGCTGTGGATCCGGGAGGTCCTCGGCGCCCCCGACGTCCTGGCGGTGCAGGAGGTCGAGAACCTGGCAACCCTGGAGGCCCTGGCCGCCAGGATCGCCGACGACGACCCCTCCGTCCGGTACACGGCATGGCTGCTCGAGGGCAACGACCCCGGGGGTATCGACATCGGGTTCCTGACCCGGGAGAGCTTCCAGGTGGACTCGCTGATACAGCTGGGGGCTGACGAGCCGTTCCCGTTCGACGGCCGGGACTCCACCCTGTGGGACCGTCCGCCCCTCCTGCTCCGGGGGCGCGCCACGGGCAACGGCGAGCCCTTCCCTCTGGTGCTCCTGGCCGTCCACCTCCGCTCCATGGGGGGGATCGACGGGGACAACGCCGCCTTCGTGCGCGAGAAACGGCACCGGCAGGCCGTCTGGCTCTCCGAGGCCGTCCAGCAGATCCAGGAGGCCGACCCGGGGGTCCGGCTGGTGGTCCTCGGTGATTTCAACGCCTTCCAGTTCACCGACGGATGGGTGGACGTGATGGGACAGGTGACGGGCTCGCCCGATCCGCTCGGAGCCCTGCTCCCCGCCACCGACCAGGTGGAGCCCGACCTCAGGAACCAGGTCCTCACGGTGGACGCCGACAGGCGCCACTCCTTCGTTCACGAGGGATCGGCCCAGGTCCTGGACCATGTGCTCACCTCGGCGGCGCTGGACCCGTGGGTCCGGGGGGCGGCCTTCGGCCGCGGCAACGCCGACGCCCCGCGGGCGCTCGCGGAGGTGCCCGGCACGGCGGAACGCTGCTCCGACCACGACGGGCTGGTGCTCTACCTCATGACCGATGCCGACGGTGACGGCGTTCCCGACGACCGGGAGACCCGTCCGGTGCTGCGGCCCCGGCGGCGCCTCGTCCCCACCGGTTCCGCTCCGCTCCCGTCCCGGCGGTGAGGAAGGCATCTGCGACCGGCACCCACCGCTTCCAACGGTTGACACCTGCCGTCAACAGGAGTTGACACCTCGGGGAGTCCTCCGTCACCCGGAGAGACCGGAAGCTCTCTTCCGACCACGACTTGGGAGATCGGCGTGTTCCTGGTACGGGACTTGCTTTTCCCCGGTGCAGCCGTTGACCCGAAGATCGAGGAGGGAGGTTCCGGAGCTCGTGAGGAACGCAGGTGATCGCCGACCGCGGCCACCGGCCGAGGGAGCGTTCGCGGAGGCGCTGGGAGCGGGGCACAACCTCCTGGGACGACTCGGCTGTCCGGTCGTACCGGCAGGCGGGCGGCTCTCGTCCGTCGTTCTCCCGGCACGGACCTTCTCGCTCCTCGTCCTCGGAATCCCCATCCCGGTCTTCGGCTCCGCGGGCCGGAACAGCCCGGAGCTGCAACGGATGGCTGTCGAGCGGCTGAACGCCATCGTCCGGGATGAGCTCGAGAACGGCCACCGGGCGGCGCTTCACTCCTTCGCGCAGTGCTTCTGCGGGGTGGAGGCCGACTGCGTGATCCGCTGGTTCCCGGGGTTCGGCCGGCGGATCGGCAACCGCCGCCCCCCCCTCCTTGGAATTCAGCTCGTGACCCTCCACCCCTTCTCGACCCGCGAGATGGAGGACTGGCCGGAGGCCCCCCCCGAGGTCGTCCGCTGTGTCGCCCATATCGACGGCGCTCTTCCCGAACTGTTCCAGGAGCTGGACCACATTCTGGAACGGCAGGTTGAAATCCTCGGCCCCATGGCCGGGTCCGGTGTGTCCGGCTGGCAAGAACGACACGCTCTGTGACACGACCCTCCATCCTCATTTCGTGGCTGCGAGCCCGTCCTCCCTCACACTCGCAGCCACACTTTTTGTTTACAGATACCCTGGCGGGCAACGCCACCCTGGGGCGGTCCGCCCCGGATGGTCCGGCCTCAGGAGATTCCCAGCTTCCGCATCTTCTTGTAGAGCCCGGCCCTGCTGAGACCCAGCCGTTCTGCGGCACGGGTCTGGTTGCCGCCACAGGCCTCGAGAGCCCTGCGGATCAGCTCCCGCTCCACGGCCCCGCGTGCCTCCGCGAGGGACAGGTTGGCGAGAGCCTCGATATCGAACCGCTCCCTTGCCATCGCCCCTCCCGTGAGCTCCGGTGAGAGATGGTCCACGTCGATGATCGCTCCCGGCGTGACCGCCGCAACTGCCCGGACGAGCTCGCTCCTGAGCTCGCGGACGTTGCCCGGCCACTCGTAGTCCATGAGCACCTGGAGAGCCCGGACCGAGACACCGTTGATGTGCCGCTCCATCCGCCGCGCCGCACGGTCCAGGAACTCGTTGACCAGGACCGGGATGTCCTGGCGCCGCTCCCTCAGGGGAGGGACGTGGATGTGAAAGACATGGAGCCGGTAGAAAAGATCGGCCCGGAAGAGCCCCCGCTTCACGTCCTCGCGGATGCTCCGGTTGGTGGCGGAGATCACCCGGACGTCGCAGTGCACGGGCACGTCCTCACCCACCCTGTAGAGCTCACCCTCTTCCAGGACCCGGAGAAGCTTGGCCTGAAGCGGCGGGGGCAGATCCCCGATCTCGTCGAGGAAGAGGGTCCCTCCCTCGGCGGACTGGAACCTTCCCGGACGCGGGTCCACACCGGTGGCGGCGCCGGAGGCCACCCCGAACAGCTCGGCCTCCATGAGGTCGGGGGGGATGGCCGCACAGTTCACTGCCACGAAAGGACCGGAGCTCCGGGGTGAGAGGGCGTGGATGGCCCTGGCGAACAGCTCCTTGCCCGTGCCGCTCTCTCCGGTGATCATCACCGGCTCCTCCAGCCGGGCATACTCCGCCGCGACCTTCTTGCACTCCTGGATGGCGGCCGAGACACCCAGGATCTCCTCCATGGCATTCCCGGGCTCCGTGAGCACCACCGCCCCGCCAGAGGGGTGGGGAAGACCCATGGAATCGGCGGAGAGGACCACGCCCACCGCGGCCAGGATGGCCCTGAGATCGGCCACCGCCGGGGCACGCTCACCCGCCATCACGACGAGCTCGCACCCCTCTCCCACCCCACCCGCCAGGTACACCCTCTCCCCGAGCGTCACCTGGCGGACCTTCCGGTCCCGGGCTCCGCCCTCTCCACCGGCCCCGTCAAGGATGCCAGACAGGATGCCGGGATCGGTGAAGAGCCCTCCCGAATCCCCGGCGCTCGCCACGAGCGCGGCGTCGCCCCCGGGCTCGCGGTAGACCAGGAAGGCTCCCAGGAACCCGAAACGTCCCACCACCCGCATCAGCAGCTCACCGGCACCACCCTCCCGGATCGAGGCGGCCAGGTCCTCCAGGAGACCCACCATGTCCTCGACACCCGGCTCCTTGAGGTACTGGTGGGTCTCCCTGCTGTCCCGGTCCCGGCCCTCGACCCGGCTCGTGGGCTGGATCTCGGGGGCCACCGCGAACGTTCCCGAGGAGACCTCGACCACGGTGAGCAGGGCGGACGACAGCCGGACCTCGTCACCGCACCGGAACTCGCAGGAGCTGATGCGGGTCCCGTTGACAAAGGTTCCGTTCTTGCTGTCCAGGTCCGTGATGTGGAACGAGTGCTCTCCCACGGAGATCACGGCATGGTTCCGCGAGACATCTTTCTGCGGGATGACGATGTCTGCGGAGCCCCTGGAGCCCAGGCGATAGCTCATGCCACGCCGGAGCTCGAACCGCTGCTCTCCCAGGTCGGGATGGATGTACAACAGGATGTACCTGGCCACTGTATCCTCCCCCTGACCGGTGTGCCATCCGCAAGCACGGCCCCGGTCTCCTCACACGACAGCACCTCCCAGCGTCACCATGTACCCCGAGAGCGACCCCGGCACGAACCTGACGTTCAGCCGCTGGCCCGCATGGCGGACCTCCACCATGGCAGCATCGTCGCTCACCGTGTGGAAGCTCCGGCTCGCCCTGCGGAGGAGCCCGGATCGCAGGAATCGCGAGACCTCGCCCAGGTGCTCCATGTGCTCCAGCAGCATCACCACGCGAAGCGGCCGGTCCAGGTTCGTGATCACCTCGAAGATGACCTCGTCGAACACGTCGGCCATCTCCTGGACCTCCAGTCCGGACATCTTCCAGAGGCCCAGCGGCTCCGTGGCCACCACCCGTGATCCTCTCCGGAGGGCGTCAGTCAGGATGCTCACCAGGCTCCGCCGCACATCGCCCGGCCGGCAGCTGGGGCTGAGGGAAAGATCGTGGACCACCGCCTGGTAGATCCACCGGGGACCCTCGTCCGGCGACCTCCACACCCGATACCGTCCCAGCGCCATGGGCAGCTCGGTGGCGGCGGTCTCCAGGGCCTCCTCCGAGTCGCGGACCTCCTCCAGGTCCAGCACGCTCGAGGGGCTCATCACGAGGTTCCGGTCCTCCTGAAGGATCAGGGCGTCCGGAACCAGCCGCGTCTCGAGGGCGTCCTTGAGGTCGAGATCGAGGCGGAGCGTGGCGCGTTCCACCGACCCAGTCTACAACGGTCCGGTGACGGGGGTGGCCCGGTGCTACCGTGCCGCGTCCAGGCCGAGCCGCCGCCGGACGAGATCCGCGCTGACCACCAGGCGGTACTGCCCCTCCCCGGTCTCCTCGAGCCCCTCGTACCGCCACGGGTCGAACTCCAGGCGGTTGATGATCTTCCCGAAGATCGTCCGCAGCGCCCTCGCCCCCGTCCGGGTGTGCTTCTCGGCCTTCTCCGCGATGAGCGAGGCGGCAAGGTCGTCGATCTCGAGGGAGATGTTGAGCACCTCGAAGTACCGGCGGGACCGCACGAACGGCGAGTCCACGGACCTGATCAGGATCTCCTTGAGAACCTCCACCGAGAGGTCCTGGAGCAACACGATGTTGTCGAACCGGGCCAGGAACTGCGGGACCATCCCGTAGGTGAACAGGTCCTCGTCCCTGAGGAAGTCGCCCAGGGAGAACCGCTGCTCGATCCTGACATCTCCGTCCGCAGTCCGGATGGCGTGGGACTTGAGCTTCTCGCCGCTCCCGGGCCTGGTCACCCGGAGGTACACCTGGTCGTAGAGCCCCTCGAAGGCACCACCGCAGATGAACATCATGCCCCTGGTGTCCACATCGAGCGTGATCTCGCGCTCCTCGCCGTCCACCACGGCGTGGGTCCGGTACGCGACCTTCTCCCCCTCCATGAGCGTCAGAAGCCCCTGCTGGAGCACCACCCCGATGGCGTTGGGTTTCCCGGCCACCACGGACGACATCTTGTCGACCTCGTCGATGCAGACCGTGGCCCGCTCCATGGCGGCCTTCAGCTCCTCGGCCGTGGCCCGCGGACCGAGGATGGCCCGGGCCCGCTGCTCCGCCGCGGTGAGGAGGCGGTCGGGACGGAACTCCATGCGGTCCGAGTCCACCAGGAGGTTGGCGTTGATGATGGTCATGGCACGGAACGGTCGGTACTCGGGAACATCGTGGTAGAGCCGCTGGATGTTGTTCATGATGGTGGTCTTGCCGGTACCCGAGTTGCCGATGAGAAGCAGGTTGCCCGGCACCTTGCCGGTCACGTGCTTGAAGATCGCCACGGCCACGAAGCGGAGCGCCGCGTCCTGTCCCAGGACACCCCGCCGGAGCTCCCCGAAGATCTCCTTCGGGGAGATCTCGGTCAGGGACCGGAGATCGCCATCGGTTCCGGAGTCCGGATCCACCGTGCTGTCCTTCATGCTCGTTCCCCCATGCCCCGGACACCCCCGCTGGGTACCACGGTGACTCCATCGATGCTCACCGATCGGCCGCACCCGGCCGGCCGGAGAGTGGTCCGACGGGAACCCCGCCCAGGTCTCCAGGCTCCAGGGGTCGATGGAGGCTCGAGCATCAGCCGTTCTCCTTCCGGGGGACCGCCGTCGGGGCCGGGACGGGGGTTCCCACGGGCACCGGCGTTCCCGGAGCAGCCCTGAGGCGCACACCACCCGGCGGCGCCTGTACCGGGGTGTGCCTCACCGGCTCGATGGTCCTCCCGGGCCTCGCCCCGGACGGGAGCCGGCGTTCCACGATCATCCGGATCTCGACCTCCGGCGCCTTCGGTTCGTCGGTGCGCACCACGAGCTTCCCCCTGAGCGAGAGCGCAAGCTCCTTCGCGGCCGCCGTCCCGGTCACGCGGAGCGTGATGGTGTGCTGGGTGGCCTCCCTGTCGGGGTCGAACTCCACCTCCACGTCCCGGGGCAGGCTGTTCTCGATCCCCAGGATCCTGAAGGGCGTCCCCGTGGTGCTGGCGATCCGTACCATCCGGACCGTGCCCGCGCCGCCCCTGGAGGGCAGGATCAGGTGGGCCTGCGGGGGGCTCACCTGGATCCGCGGCCGGACCCGGACCGACACCGGGATCTCGACGACCGGCTCCTCGGGCACGTCGGTGGTGACCTCCACCACCGTCGCCCGCGAGGTCCCCCTGATGCGTTCCGCGGAGGTGATGACCAGCACCACATCCCCCCGGTCCACGGGGTACCCCGCGACCTGTCCCGGCGTGCCGACCTCCTCCCAGCGTGCCGTGAGCAGGCTCGGATCCCGCACCTTCAGTTTCTTCACCTGCAGGGGCTTCCCGTCCTTCCTGCGAAGCACGAGCCTCACCTCCGCCCTCTCACCCTCCACGACGCCGAGATAGGCCCTCCGCCGGGGGTACACCTTCACGGGCGCCTCCACGTCGGCCTGGAGCTTCAGGACGATGGTCCTGGCACCCGGGTCATCGGTCGTCACCCGGATGGTCTTGGAGATCTTCCCCTCCTGGGAGGCCCTGGTCCTGACCTTTGCAACGAGCTTTCCCGACCCACCTGCCGGGATCACCGAGTCGAACTCGGCGACCGTGCAGCCTCAGGAGGGTGCGGCGCGCAGGATCTTCACCTCCCTGTCGCCCGTGTTGCGGAACACGAAGGTTCCCTCCGCCACCTCGCCGGGCCTGATCTTCCCCACGTCGACCGTGGTGCTCTCGACCACGAGGATGGGTGCCGGCCTCTCCCTCTTCACCGGTCCGGCCGCAGCCGGGGGTGTCGGCACCGGAGTGGGTACCCCCACGGCCATACCTGCTGTCAGGACCAGGGATGTCAACATCATGATGCGCGTGCCTCCACTTCGATGTCTCTCGGATGCCCCGCCCCGGCCGTCGGCCCCGGAACGGTTCCGGCCGCCGATTGTAGCGCAACACTCCGATCGGGAGGATGCGCCTCCCCGGGTGGGCACGTCTTCCCGGACCCCGGGTCACCTCCGCGGCGCGGTCTCCAGCGCCTCGGCCACCTCCTCGTCCTCCAGGGCCCGGCGGAGCCTCAACGCCCTCGCCCGGTACCGGAGGGCCCGATCGGGCTCTCCGGCAGCCTCGGCCATGTCTCCCATGGCCTCCCAGACCTCCGGGATCGACGGGCCCTTCGAGCGTGCCCGCGAGAGGTATTTCCGGGCGTCCCGGTAATGGCCCCGGTCGGCCTCCAGGCGGGCGAGCGCCACCAGGGAGTAGGGGCTCGAGAACCCCCTGGCGGCCGCCAGCAACGCCAGGCGCGCCTCCTCGTGGCGTCCCTGCAGGGAGTAGAGGCGAGCGAGGTTCGTCAGTGCCGAGGCGTTCCCGGGGGAGGCCTCCAGTGCCTTCCGGTAGGCCTCGAACGCACCCTCCCGGTCTCCGAGGCGCCTCCGGACCACGCCCAGGTTCACCCATGCCGAGGCCAGGCCGGGATCGAGACGGGTGGCCAGGATGAACTGGTTCAACGCCTCGGCATAGACCTCGTCCAGGAGCCACCTTGCACCGAGGTTGGTGTGGACCAGGGCGCTGGCGGTGACGTCGTCGGCGATCCGGTACCCGATGTACCGTGACTCAGCGTTCTCGTAGAAGTCGTAGATGTAGAGCTTCCCGCCATGGGGGTAGCCCGCAACCACGTGCCGGTTGATCACGACCAGGCCCTCCTCCCGGGAGGCCTCCAGGACGCGCTCCACCTCCACAAGCCGTACGGCGAACCCCTGGGACCGGGCCAGGGCGACGAACAGGGACGTGAAGGAGAGGCAGTTCCCCTCCATCCTGCGGAAGGCCTCGCTCGCGGGGAGCGTCAGTTCTTCCACGTAGCGGAAGGGGAACTCGTCATCGTCGAACAGACCGCGTTGCAGCTGGGCCAGCCGGCCCAGGACACCGGTGCCCCGGGTCATCGCCTCCCTGGCCCAGTCCTCCATCCGGGGTGTCACGGCGAAGGGGTAGATCACCTGCAGGGGGTCGAGGCCGCGCTCCCGCACCGCCGCATCCCAGGCCTCCTTCGTGTAACTGGGAGGACCGGAGGTGGAGGCGCACGCCGCCAGACCCAGCAGCGCCCCGACGGCGACGATCCGGAGCTTCACATCCGGTTGTTATGCCGGAATCGTTCGCAGGTTACGGCCTTGGCCCGGAATGCTCATGATGCTTCGACTGCGCGGTGCGATCCACCATTCCTGGCGGTGTTGTCTCGACCCGGTCGCCCGACGTGCTCAAACAAAGCACGCCTTCGCTCCCTCGCCGTGCGAGAACACCACCGGCAACGGCGTCTCGCACCGCTCGCTCCGAGCCCTCGTGAACACTCCGGGCTAGGTTTCCAGGGACGGGGGATTCTCGTGCAGCCAGCGAAGGTACCGCACGAGGATCTCCACCTCCACCGAGTCCAGGCGCTCACCGTAGGCCGGCATGGAGAGAAGGCTCCCCGGAACGCCCGGAACCGGCACCCTTCTCTGCCGGGAACCCTCGAGGATCACCTCCCGGAGCCGGCCATCCACCGTGAGGACCTTCCGGAAGCTCCCCCCGAGCCATCCGGGGATCCGTCCCTCCAGTGACCCGGGGTTGGGGACGCCCCCCGCCCCCAGGCGACCGTGGCACCCGAAACAGCCCATCTGGACGGCGACGTCGTACCCGGAGGCGAGCTCGGGGTCCTCGGGAACGCCCACGAGGCCCTCGAGAACCCCGACGGCCAGCACCAGGGCCCTCCACTCCCCCACGTCGAGCCTGCCTCCCATGGGCGGCATGGCCCCGGGGAACTCCGGCGAGGCGGGGCGGCCGTTGAGGACCGCATCCCGGATCATCTCCACCGACACCGGGGCAGCCCCATCGGCACGCCACCTCCACGATCCCGAGATCCCGGTGTGGCAGGCAACGCACCCCTGCTCCCCGAGGAGCTCCATGCCCCGCGCCAGGGGGTTGGCCTCCTCCCGGGCCCACGACCACCGGTAGGTGGGGACACCCAGGACCGCCACAACGGCCACCACCCCCGCCAGGACCATGCCGATCCGCGAGGCGTTCCATCGCCTCGCCCGCTTCCCGCCCGACCGGCTCGAGCCCCTCGAACCTGATTTCCGCTGGCTGCGCGCCATGGTGCCTCCACGTTCCGGCGATCCCGTCCACCCGCCGCCGGGCCATTCTACACGCCGCTCCCCTCCCCGGAGCGGGGCGCAGCGAACCCCGGAGGAGCCGGCCGGCGACCTCCGGGACGGCGCGACGGCAGGCGCTACAATGACCGGCCATGGGAACCGTGGACCTGGAGCGCCTCCGGCTGGAGCTCAGCGTGACCGACCTGGTGGAGGGCTCGGGACGGCGGGCCATCGGCCTCGGGGGCACCGGGCTGTCCCGACTGTGGCTGGGGCAGGAGCTCCACCTGCGGGTCCAGGAGGCCGCGGAGGCGGCGGAGGCGGGCTACCGGCGGGAGGTGCCGGTCCACGAGACCTTCGAGCTCGACGGGTGGACGGTGGAGGTGTCCGGCAGGGTCGACGGCGTCGTCCACGACGGCCGGCGGGTGGTCCGCGTGGACGAGATCAAGACGCTGCACTTCGCGGTGGACCTCCACAACCTGTTCGCCGACGAGCGCCTGGAGAGGTTCCGCCAGCAGGCCCGTCTCTACGCGTTCCTCCTCTCGCCCCCCGAGGACCCCTGTGCAGCACGGCTGGTGCTCGTGGACATCGCCACCGGCGAGGAGCGGACCGAGGAGGTTGCCTGGAGCCCGTCCTCGGTGTACGCGTGGCTGCGGCAGCAGGTCCACCGGAGGCTCGCGGCGGAGCGGCGCAGGCTCTCGGACCTGGAGGCGGCCCGGGACGCCGCGGCGACGCTGCCCTTTCCCCACGCCGAGCTGCGGCCGGCACAGGAGCGGATCACCCGGACCGTGGAGGACGCCCTGGAGAACTCGCGGAACCTCCTCCTCAGCGCCCCCACCGGATGCGGCAAGACGGCCGCCGTGCTGCACCCTGCCCTCAGGACGGCGCTGGCCCACGGCCGCAGGGTCATCTACCTGACGGCGAAGACCCTCCAGCAGCGCATCGCGGTGGCCACCTGCCGTGCCATGCAGGGGGACCGCTTCACCAGCCTCCAGCTCCGCGCCAAGAGCAGGATGTGTGCCCACAGCGAGATGGTCTGTCACGAGCAGTTCTGCCCCTACGCCAGGGACCACGGACTCAAGCTGGTGCGGAGCGGCGTGCTCGACTCCCTCGAGGAGGGTTCACGCCACCTCGATCCCGACGAGATCTTCCGGCACGCCACGGCCCACGAGGTCTGCCCCTTCGAGGTGAGCCTGGAGCTCCTGGCCCGCGCCCGGCTGGTGGTCTGCGACTACAACTACGTCTTCGACCCCACCATCGGGCTCGGTGCGCTCCTGGGCCGGGACGCCCTCCGGAACACCATCCTCATCATCGACGAGGCCCACAACCTCGCCCGGCGGAGCCGGGAGTACCACTCGCCCGAGCTCGGCACGGCGTCCACCGAGCGGACCCGGGCCTTCCTGGAGGGCCGCCACGGAGCCGTCTTCGAGCGGCTCGCCACCTGCGTCGCCTCCCTCGAGGACCTCATCCGCACCGGCGTGGAGAGCGCCTTCGACGCGGAGGCGCCACCTTCCACACCGGAGGCCCTCGCCTCCTTCGACGAGCGCGAGCTCGGCAACCTCCGCATGGAGATGGACGCCGCCATGCTGGAGTACTGGATGTACAAGAGGGAGAACGAGCTCTGGATCGCCGACGACCCGGTGATGGACCTCTTCCTCGCGCTCACCCGTTTCCACCGGGTGCTCCAGCTCGGAGGGGAGGAGTTCGTCCACCTGGTCCGGCGGGATGCCGGGGAAGGCGCCACGTTCCGCATCTTCTGCCGGGACGCCTCCCGCTTCATCGCCGGGATCCTCGAGGAGTCCGCGGGGGCCGTGGCCATGTCCGCCACGCTCGAGCCCTTCGAGTTCCACCGGAACGTGCTGGGCTTCCCCGAGGAGACCACGGACACACTCAGGATCCCCTCCCCGTTCCCTGCGGAGAACCGCCTGGTGCTCGGGATCACCGACGTGGACACCACCTGGCGCCGGCGGCCCCAGAACTACGACCCCATCGCGAACTGGATCGCCCGCCTGGCCCACCCCCGCCAGAACGTGCTGGTGCTCTTCCCCAGCTACCGGTTCCTGGCCGCCGTCCACGACCGGTTGCCCGCGGTGCCCCACCGGGTGATCCGGCAGGAGCCCGGCTCGGACCATGCCAGCCACGCCGGGATCCTCCGCGAGCTCGAGTCGGGCAAGCCCACGCTCCTGCTGGCCGTGCTGGGGGGGATGTTCGCCGAGGGGGTGGACTACCCCGGGCAGATGCTGTCCCAGGTCATGGTGGTCTCTCCCGGGCTTCCCCAGTTCGACACCGAGAGGGAGCTCCTCCGGGACTGGTACCGCGACCGGTACGGTCAGGGGTTCGCCTACGCCTACCTGATCCCGGGGATGACCCGCGTGGTCCAGGCTGCGGGACGGCTGATCCGCTCCGCCGACGACCGCGGCGTCATCGTCCTCATCGGCCGCCGCTTCGCCCAGCCCCGCTACCTCTCCCTCCTCCCCGAGGACTGGGTGGACGACGACCCCTCCCTCCTCTTCCCCGAGGATCCCGAGCGCGCGGTTCGGCGCTTCTTCGGCGAGTAGGGGGCGGTCCGGGGTGTTCCCCGTCAGGGGGGCCCGGAGAGACGGGGGACACGGGCGACCGGAGGAGGCCTCGCCTCAGTTGAGGTAGCCCGCCAGGGCCCGCGTCTTGTGGCTGCGGCGGAGCTGCATGAGCGCGCGGTTCTCGATCTGCCGCACCCGCTCCCGGGACAGGCCCAGGATCTCCCCGATCTCCCGCAGCGTCCTGGGCTGGTCATCACCGAAACCGAAGCGGAGCTGCAGGACCTTCCGCTCACGTTCGGGAAGCTCGGCCAGCGCATCCTGGAGAACCCTGAGGAAGGACTCCCTGAGGATCCGCTCGTCGGCATCGGGATGGACCGTCTGCTCCAGGAGGTCTCCGAACTCGGAGTCGTGCTCGTCGTCCACGGGGTCGTTGAGTGACAGGAGCGAGAGTGCGGCCCGGGCCAGCACGCGGACGTCCTCCACGGTGATCCCCAGCTCCTCCGCCAGCTCCTCGTCGGTGGGCGGCCGGCCCAGCTGCTCGGTCAGGGCGGAGCGGACCCGCTCCAGCCGGAACAGCATGTTCGCCTGCTTCTGCGGCAGGCGGAAGGAGCCCGCGTGCTCCGCCAGGGCGTGCAGGATCGCCTGCCGGATCCACCACACGGCGTAGGTGATGAACTTGACGTCCTGGCCGTCCTTGAAGGGGTCGTACTTCTTGGCCGCCTGGATCAGGCCCAGGTTGCCCTCGTGGATGAGGTCCAGGAAGGGCACGTTGGGGTTCCGGTACTTCTTGGCGTAGGCGACCACGAAGCGGAGGTTGGACTCCACCAGCTTGCGCAGTGCCTCCTCGTCGCCCTCCTGGATCCTCCGGGCCAGCTCCAGCTCCTCCTCGTGGGTCAGCTGGGGGTACCTGGAGATCTCCTTGAGGTACTGCCTCAGGGTCGCCGCCTCGGCATCCGCGCCCGATTCCCGATGGCTCATTCAGGTTCCGCGGGCTGGATGGTGGAGGGCCGCACCTTGACGATGGCGTGGTAGCGGGGCACTCCCTGGCCCTCGCCCACCTTCTGCTTGAGGAGACGCGACAGCGTCTCCACGTCCCGCTGGAGCTGGCGGACCTGGTCCCTCAGGTTCAGGATGATCTCCACGCCCGCCAGGTTGACACCGAGGTCCCGGGTGAGGGTCAGGATCGTCTCCAGCCTCTCGCAGGTCGCATCATCGTAGAGACGGGTGTTCCCCTTGGAACGGTGGGGGCACAGCAACCCCTCCCTCTCCCACAGGCGCAATGTCTGGGGATGAATGCCGTACTTCTCCGCGACCCAGGAGATCATGCGGTACCTCGGTTTGGAGCTCATGATCCGTCCTCCACGATGGAGACCACCTGGCGCCGCATCCCGGCGGCCTTGGGCAGCCGCACGGTCAGGACCCCCCGTTCGAGCCTGGCTCTCGGAGCACCCGAGAACTGGTCCACGGGCAACACGAAGTCGCGGAAGAAGGGCCCCGAGGGACGTTCCATCCGGACGTACTGCCCGCCGGGCCCCGTGTCGGCTCGCACGATCTCGCCGGCCACCCGCAGCCGGTCTCCGTGGAGCTGGAGGTCGATGGACCCGGCCTCCACCCCGGGGATCTCCATGATGACCACGACCTCGTCGTCGGTCTCGTACAGGTCCGCGGTGGGGCAGTAGGGACCGCTGGAGGGCTCTCCCACGCCCATGGTCCTGTCCAGCAGCGCCTCGTCGAAGAGCTCGTTCAGCCTCTCCCGAAGCGTCAGCAGCTCCTTGATGACGGGCCATGCCAGCGCCATGAGACCTCCCCGGGAGGGGCGGCAGGGCCGCCCCTCCCAGACTCTACCACGGGTCAGTTGGTACCCTCGGCGTTGACATCCTCGTACTCCGCGTCGATGACGTCGTCGTCGTCGCCACCGGCCTGTCCACCGGACGCCTCGGGCGCGGCTCCCGGCTGCGGACCCGCTCCTCCGGGAGCACCGGGCTGCTGGCCGGTGGCCTGGTAGAGCGCCGCCGCCAGCTGGTGGCTGGCCTGGGTCAGGCGCTCGTGGACCGACTCCAGCCGCTCCCTGCCGCCCTCCTCCAGGGCCCTCCTGGCGTCCTCGAGGACCTGGTTCACCGCGGCCACCTCGGCCTCCGGGAGCTTGTCCTTGTTCTCGCTGATGAGCTTCTCGGTGGAGTAGACCAGGGCATCGAGCTTGTTGCGGGCCTCGATCTCCTGGCGCTTGACCTCGTCCTCCGACTGGTGCGCCTTGGCCTCCTGCACCATCCGCTCGATCTCCTCCTCGCTGAGACCGGAGGAGCTGGTGATCTGGATCTTCTGCTCCTGTCCGGTGGCCCGGTCCTTGGCCGAGACGTGGAGGATGCCGTTGGCATCGATGTCGAACGTCACCTCGATCTGTGGCACGCCCCGGGGAGCCGGCGGGATCCCCATCAGGTGGAAGCGTCCCAGGGTCCGGTTGTCCTTCGCCATGGGCCGCTCGCCCTGCAGGACGTGGATCTCCACCTGCGTCTGGTTGTCGTCCGCCGTGGAGTAGACCTTGGTCTTCTTGGTGGGGATCGTGGTGTTCCGCTCGATCACCACATCCATGACACCACCCAGGGTCTCCACGCCCAGGGACAGGGGCGTCACATCGAGCAGCAGCACGTCCCTGACCTCGCCACCCAGGACGCCGGCCTGGATGGCCGCACCGATGGCCACCACCTCATCGGGGTTCACGCCCTTGTGGGGCTCCTTGCCGAAGAACTCGGTGACCATCTTCTGGACCAGGGGGATCCGGGTCGATCCGCCCACCAGGACCACCTCGTCCACGTCCTTGGCCTCGAGCCCGGCGTCCTTGAGCGCCTGGCGGCACGGCTCGATGGTCCGCTGCACCAGCGGCTCGATCATCTGCTCGAACTTGGCGCGGGTCAGGCGCATGGCCAGGTGCTTGGGCCCGGAGGCATCCGCCGTGACGAAGGGCAGATTGATCTCTGTCTCCATGGTGGAGGACAGCTCGATCTTGGCCTTCTCGGCGGCCTCCTTGAGCCGCTGGAGCGCCATGCGGTCCTGGGACAGGTCCACGCCCTGGTCCTTGCGAAACTCGTCCACCATCCAGTCGATGAGCAGCTGGTCGAGGTCGTCACCACCCAGGTGGGTGTCACCGTTGGTGGACTTGACCTCCACCACGCCGTCGCCCACCTCCAGGATGGAGATGTCGAAGGTTCCACCGCCGAAGTCGTAGACCGCGATGGTCTCATCCTTCTTCCTGTCGAGCCCGTAGGCCAGCGCGGCCGCCGTGGGCTCGTTCACCAGGCGGGCCACCTCGAGACCTGCAATCTGGCCCGCGTCCTTGGTGGCCTGGCGCTGGGCGTCGTTGAAGTAGGCGGGGACCGTGATCACCGCCCTGTCCACCTTCTCGCCCAGGTAATCCTCCGCCGCGGCCTTGAGCTTCTGCAGGATCATGGCGGAGATCTCCGGCGGGGAGAACACCTTGCCAATCACCTCAACCCGGGCCGTGTCGTTCTCGCCCTTGACCACCTTGTACGGCACGGTCCGGATCTCCTCCAGGACCTCGTCGTATCGGCGGCCCATGAACCGCTTGATGGAGAAGACCGTGTTCTCCGGGTTGGTGATGGCCTGGCGCTTGGCCACCTGGCCCACGAGCCGCTCACCGTTCTTGGTGAACGCCACCACCGACGGTGTGGTCCGGGTTCCCTCCTGGTTGGGAATGACGGTGGGCTTCCCACCCTCCATGACAGCCACGACCGAGTTGGTGGTGCCGAGGTCGATTCCGATGATTCTGGACATGATGAAGTCCTCCTCAACTTTCATTGTCAGCTCACAATATAGGACCTGAGCCGCTGATTGTCAAGTCTTGAGCGAGCCTCACATCTCGATTCCGGAACGACGACCGGGGCATCGTTCTTCAGCGCGGTGGCCGGGCCGTAAGGACACACCCGGCCAGCCTCATCATCAGTCGAGCAGGACCACCCCTGGCCCGGTGCCCCGGCCCTGGTTCGGCCCTTCCCACGGGAGGGTGTCCGAGAAAACCAGTCGTGGTTCCGGCTGCCCGTCGGCATCGTTCCCCATGGCAAAGATCCGGTGTCCCCGGACGCTGAGGCGGTACGCCCTGCCCCACGGGTCCCTGGCGATGGACCGCGGCACGCCACCCACGGAGACGAGCTCCTCCACGCTCTCGGGCACGACCCCACTGAGGATCGCGGTCGTCTTGCAGGCCTCCACGAGCCCGTGCAGCCGGAACCACGACTGGCCCCGCACCACGTACCGCGTCCAGAGGCCGTTCTTCGAGAGGATCTCGGGATTGAGCGGGTTCCTGGAGACGAGCGTCAGCGAGATGCCCAGCAGGACCAGGAACGGGATCGCCAGCCACGGCACCGATCCCAGTCCCACGCGCGAACTCCTGACGGGAATGTGCTCCGCACTGAGCTCCTGGACGATCTCGCCCGGGGTGGCCTCCCGGATGTGGCCACGATCCAGGAGCTCGGCCAGTGCCTTGCACGTCTCGAATTCCAGGAGACTGCTCCTCAGGATGATCTCGTCGACCGAGTCCCTTCCGTTGACGAGGCTGTAGACCATGTGCTGGGCCGGGGTCACGAGGTCCTCGTCGGTCCCGCCCCGCGGCGCCTCCTCGGGGGCGTCGGTGAAGGCGAAGCCGAGCATCTCCAGCTCGTCCCTGTCCTCCGCCACCTCGAGCCTTCGCGCCGGATCGACCTTCCGGAACACCGCACTCCGGTCCGGGATCCTCTGCTCGATGAAGGGCCACTCATCGGTCATCCGGGCCCCCTCCATGATGATGGAGTCCACCACCATGGGAACCATCAGGTCCCGGTCGAAGTCCACGTCGGTCTCCTGCGAGAAGTGGTACTCCCCGTCGGACCACCGGAACACGCGGTAGATGATCTGGAGCACCTGCTGCTCGAGCGCTCCCCGCACCACATCAGATGAGACCACCGCGTGGTCGATGAGGATCCGTCCCAGCCTCTGGAGGGTCTCCTCCTGCCGGCGGAGCGCCGCCTCCAGCGCCGCCTCGTCGAGCGCTCCCTGCTTGAGGAGGATGAGGCCCAGGCGATCCTGCGGATGCTGGTTGAGGGAGCTGGCAGCGATGATCTTCCCGTCCAGGAACGACACCGTGACCACGTCGCCCTCGTTCTTCAGCGTCAGGACCCCCGTCTTCCGCTGCAGGGAGATCAGCTGCAGGATATCGGCAAAGCTGAAGTCGCGAAGGGTCCCCTCGAGCGCCATCCTACCTCCTGACCCACGACGTCACGATCGCACGGAGCCACACGAGGCCGGCCAGGCCCAGGAAGGTGACCTGGAGGGGCACGATGGAGATCGACGGCTCCAGCTCGGCCATGAAACGGGGAAGCCACACGAGAGCTCCCGCACCGAGGAACGACACGAGGAACGCCTCACCGATCCCCTTGCCCCACCGACCCAGCAGGATCGCGCCACTGCCGGGGGCGAGGATCGAGACCACGCGCCGTCCCAGTCCCGTCCACCTCTCCCAGCGCCGGATCTGGTCCAGCTTGGCCGACTGCTGCTCGATGGCCACCATGTCTCTCTTGAGGAAGACCGAGATGCACTGGCTGCAGTAGGCATCACTCTCCACGGCGGTCTTGCAGCGGGGACAGAAGACGTTGCCGCACCGGGTGCAGGAGCTGGCCGTCCACATCCAACGCTTCCTCAGGATCACACCCACGAGACCCAGCAGGCCCGTCACCAGGAACACCAGTGGCGTGGGGGCCAGCACCAGCCCGACCACGTCGGGCAGCTCCCGACGGGCGAGACCGGCGACCCTCCACTGTTCCGGGGAGACCTCGCTCTCGAGCCGTTCGATGTCGTCCCGGCCCACCTGCGGATCCACGATCTTCAGCTCTCTCCCCTCGCTCCGGAGCCTCGTGTACTCCCTGCCGGCGAGCTCCCTGGCCTTGATCCTCATGGAGTCCGCCTCCTGGAACCGGTAGCTCCTGTCAAAGGCGTAGCTCAGGTTGTAGTAGGCCAGGACGCACCGTGGATCCCTCTGGATCGCGCTGCTGTAGAGCTGGATCGCCTCGGAGATGTTCCCCTCGGTGAATGCGATGTTCCCGAGGAAGACCAGGGGCCGGGGATCCGCGGAGTCAGCAAGCAGTGCCTTCTGGAAGTGCAAGCGGGCATCGAGACAGTCCCCGTGGAGGAGGAACAGCTTCCCCAGGACCAGGTGATAGATGGCGGACGTTCCCAGCTGCTCCTCGAGGTCGGCGAACCCCTGGAGCGTGGACAGGTCCGCCCGTTCCTCGGCGAGCATGGCCGTCGCCCTGGCCGGAATCGGCGCGGCCCCCAGCCCCGAGTCCACCCAGAGCTGAGACACGGGAACGAGGAGGAACGCCACGACCCAGAGAAGGCCCGCGACGACCCGCTGACGCCGGTCCAGGTAGGCCCAGATGAGCACGAAGAGCCAGGCCGCCAGCCAGATGAGCCCGAGGCCCGCGAAGACCGGCAGGGCCACGATCACCACGGCGAAGACCGCGGCGTCCGCCCGTCTGAACAGCAGCTGGCCAAGCTCCCACGCATCATGGACCAGCTCCGGGAGGAACCGGATCGTCTGGAACAGCGCCCCCACCACCACGGCGCCCACGAGGCCCAACAGGAGCCAGGGCCAGAGGGACCGGAGAAGGAGGCGTCGCGAGCTCCAGTCCCGCAGCACGGCGATCCAGCCCGAAACAAACTGTCTCGCACCGGTCACCGGGGAGCCCCCGTTCCAGCTGGCAGCGGCCATGAGGAAGTGCGGCGCCGGAAGATCGGGGTCGAGCTTCCCGGCGAGCCGGACCGCCAGGTCACCCCTCTTGCCCGGATGCGCCCGGGCCCACTGCACCAGTGCCATGGCATAGGGCGTCAGGCGCCGCACACCCAGCTCTGAAGCCGTGGTCATCAGGTCCTTGACGCCCCGCTCCAGCCCCTCCCCGTCGCCGGATTCCAGCGAGACCTGGACCCGTGCCCATACCTCGGGCAGGGAAACCACGCCGTGGCACGGGATCGCCGTGACCACCAGGAGCAGCACCAGGATGGGGAGGGTTCGCCTCATGGAGCCGCCTGCACGAAGAGTGTCCGGAGCTGGAACAGGACGTCGGTGAGAATCCGGGCCTCCTCGGGACTCAGGTTGCCCCTCGTCTTCTCCTCGAGCACCCCGAGGAAGTCGATGAAGATCCTGGCCTGATCGCGGTTCTTCTCCACCCCGTGGGCGCCCGAGAGGAGCACCAGGGCCTGCTGGGCCAGGAAGTCCACAAGTGAAAGGAAGTCGAGCCCGGCCTGGCCCATCTCCTGCGGGGCTTCCGTCTCCGGCCGGGATCCGGCCGGAGGCCGGTCTCCCGGCGCCCGGGGCCGTTCGGTCTCCGGGGTTCCGGAGGGTTCGGGCGGTGTCCGCTCCTGCGAGTCCGGAGGCGTCTCCCGAGGTGCCGGGGAAGGCACCTCCCGCTCCGGGCGGAGCTCACCGTCCTCGGTGAACCACCTGCGATCCACGACCCTGATCTTCTTCGACGGTGTGTCCTCGTCGTGCACCAGAAAAGACCTCCGTGACACTGTTACTGTAGAGCATCTTACGTGCGTCGGCGTCCACAGGCAAGACGCAGGGCATCAGCCCACCACGCGTGCCACCGGAGCCGTTTCCTGGAGCCCGGCCAGCGCCCGGCCCTCCAGCTCGACCACCTGATCCGGGGGAAAGGCCGGCACGGGGATGGGTTCTTCCTATCCCAGGATCGCCCTGAGCAGGTAGAAGATCCCGATGCTGAGAACGCCGGCCGCCGGCACCGTGACGATCCAGGTGATGAAGATCTCCCGGATCACCCGGAGGTCCAGGGCGGCCATGCCCCTGGCCATCCCGACGCCGATCACCGAACCAACGATCACGTGGGTCGTGGATACCGGCAACCCCAGGCGGGAGGCCAGAAGAACGGTGATGGCCCCGCCGAACTCCGCGGAGAACCCCCGGGAGGGGTTCATCTCGGTGATCTTCTGCCCCACCGTCTCGATCACCCGGTACCCGAAGGTGGCGAGCCCCACCACGATCCCGGCGCCGCCGAGTGCCAGGACCCAGATGGGAACCTCCACGCTGGGGAGGATCTGCCCCGTCTGGATCACCGCCACCACCGCGGCCAGCGGGCCCACCGCGTTGGCCACGTCGTTGGCCCCGTGGGCGAAGGCCACGGTGCAGGCCGTGATGATCTGGAGGTGCCGGAACAGCGCCTCCACACCCTCCAGGCGCCGGGAGTAGTCCATTCCTGCCGGTGTCCCGTTGCCCCTGAGCAGCGCCCAGCCCACCAGTGCCGCCACGAACCCCACGGCCGAGGAGATCGCGATGGCGTGCAGCGGGGCGAAGTCCAGGTGGAGCTGCTTGAGGCCCTTGTAGAGGAACGACAGGGCGAGGACGAAGAACACGAAGAACAGGAGGTAGGGGGCGAGCATGCGGGACTGTTCCAGGGGGTTGGGGCGGTTGAAGATCATCTTCTTCAGGATCATGAAGATGATCCATCCCAGGAGGGCACCGACGACCGGAGAGACCACCCACGAGGCCACCACCTTCCCCACCTTCCCCCAGTTGATGGCCTGGGCGGGGAGCACGATGATGGCGAACCCCACGATGGCGCCCACGATGGAGTGGGTCGTGGACACCGGGTATCCGAAGTACGTGGCGATCTGGAGCCACACGCCGGCCGCGAGCAGCGCGGCCAGCATCCCGAACATCAGGGTCTGCTCCTGGCCCACCAGCAGTGTGGGGTCGAAGAGGCCCGACCGGATGGTCCCGGTCACGTGCGCGCCCACGAGTATGGCCCCCGCGAACTCGAAGATCGCCGCCACCACCACCGCCTGCCGGAACGTCAGCGCCCGCGATCCCACGCTGGTGCCGAAGGCGTTGGCCACGTCATTGGCACCGATGTTCCACGCCATGTAGAAGCCGCCCAGGATGGCCACCCAGAAGATCACCTGCATCATGGGAGGCTCCTAGCGGGCCAGGAGGAGGCGGAGGTGGTTGGCCACCTGTTCCGCGGCGTTGGCGATGTCGCCCAGGGCCTCGCAGAGCTTCATCCAGAGGATCATGTCCACGCAGGTGCTGCAGTCGGCCCTGTTGAGAATCGACTTGAGCAGCTTGAAGGCCGCCTTGTCGGCCTCCCACTCCTCCTGCCCGATCCGGGCGATGATCTTCATCACCCCGTCGGCCTCCGGGCCGGTGAACCCCGTCTCCAGGAGCTCGTCGAGCTTTCCCACCAGCTCCTGGGCCGAGCGGGCCGCCCTGACGCACATGTTCGCGTAGGCCACCACGTCGCCACCCAGCTCCTCCGGCAGCTCCAGGAGCTTCATGTCGGAGAGGATCGCGGCGTCCTCGGCACCGTCGGCGATGTCGTCCTGGTGGTGGAGCAGCTCCAGGAGGTCGCTTCGCGAGACGGGCATGAAGAGGGTCCGGGGCAGGTTGTCCCGGAGCTCGTTCTTCACCAGGTCCGCCTCGTGCTCGGTCCGGGTGATCTCCTTGCGGATGGCCTTGATCTTGTCCTCGTCCCGGTCCACGATGGCTTCCATCAGGTCGGGAACGAGCGCCACGCACTCCATCACCATCTCCATGTGGGCCTGGAGGGGCTTGAAGGGGTTCTTGGCGAACAGGCCGACCAGAGCTCGTACCATGTCAGTTCCTCCTGAAGTCCGGCTTCCTCTTCTCGAGGAAGGCGGCGGTACCCTCCTTCATCTCCTCTCCGGACGCGCACAGGGCGAAGAGCGTCGCCTCCAGCAGGCACCCGTCGTCGAAGGCCATGTCGAGACCGTAGTTCACGGCCTCCAGGCAGTGTCCGACGGCCACCGGGCCGTTCCTGAGGATGGACTTCAGGAGGTCCACCACGGCGCCGGTCAGCTCCACGGGCTCCACCACACGATTGACGAGGCCCATGCGTTCCGCCTCGTCGGCGGGCACGTTTCTCCCACTGAGGAGGATCTCCAGGGCCCGGCCCTTGCCCACCAGGCGGGGCAACCGCTGGCTTCCCGCGAACCCGGGAATCAGGCCCAGCTTCACCTCGGGCTGCCCGAACACGGCGTTGGAGCTCGCCACCCGCATGTGGCAGGCCATGGCCAGCTCGCACCCGCCGCCCAGCGCGTACCCGTTCACCGCCGCCACCACGGGCCTGGTCATCCGCTCGATCCGGTTGAACACCTCCTGGCCCCTGAGCGCGAACTCCCTGGCCGCCTCGGGTCCCAGCGTGTTCAGCTCGGCGATGTCCGCCCCGGCCACGAAGGCCCTGTCCCCTGCGCCGGTGAGGGCCACCCCCAGGACCGCGTCGTCCTCCGCGGCCTCCGTGAAGGCGCGGTCGAGCTCACCGATCACGGCCCCGTTGAGGGCGTTCAGCTTGTCCGGCCGGTTGATGGTGATCCAGAGGATCCCCTCCTCGTTGGCCAGCTTCAGGTGCTCGTACGCCATGGCGACCTCCTCAGCCGCCGTACTCGTAGAAGCCGCGGCCCGTCTTCCGGCCCAGGCGTCCGGCCAGGACCATCCGCTTCAGCAGGCCCGGCGGGGCGAACCGGGGCTCCCGGAACTCGTCGAACATGATCTCGGCCACGTGGTACATGGTGTCGAGGCCGATGAAGTCGCACAGCTCCAGCGGCCCCATGGGGTGGCCGCAGCCCAGCTTCATGCCCGTGTCGATGTCCTCGCGGGTGGCCAGGCCCTGCTCGTAGCAGGCGATGGCGTCGAGCAGGTACGGGATGAGCAGGCGGTTCACGATGAACCCCGAGCTGTCCACCGCCGCCACGGGCGTCTTGCCCACGGCCTTCGCAAACTCGAAGATGGTCTCGAAGGTCTCGTCCGAGGTGAGGATCGTCCGGACCACCTCCACCAGCTTCATCACCGGAACGGGGTTGAAGAAGTGCAGGCAGGCGAAACGCTCCTGGCGCCTCGTGGCCATGGCCAGCTCGGTCACCACCAGCGACGAGGTGTTGGTGCAGAAGATCGCCTCGGGCTTGCAGATCCCGTCCAGCTCGGAGAAGAGCTGCATCTTGAGCTCCTTGTCCTCGATGACCGCCTCGATGACGAGGTCGCAGTCGGCGAGGTCCGCAAGGGACGTGGTGGGCGTGATCCGGCCCATGACGGCGTCCCGGTCCTCCTCGGAGAGCTTCCCCCTGGAGACCGCCCGGTCCAGGCTCTTCCGGACCCGGCCCACGCCCTTCTCCACCAGCTCCTCGCTGATCTCCCGGACCACCACAGGATAGCCCGCCTTCGCGGTGATCTCCACGATGCCCGCTCCCATCTGACCGCAACCGACCACACCGACCTTCTGGATTCCCATGACCTCCTCCTTTGCCGTGCAGGTTCTGCTGGAGCCCGGCCTCCCGGACGAAGAGAGTCTAGCGTGGACCCGGCGGCTCCGCCAGTGGTCCGGTGCGGGGGCGGGGACGGAGGCCGGGACCCTGGCCGCGTCCGTGTCCCTGGCGGTGGCCGCGGCCCTGACCGGGACCCCGCCCCCGATCCCCGATCCCCGAGAACCCCGCCTGCCCCGCGAGAGTTCCTCCCGCCGGCCGGAATGATCCGGTGTAGACTCGGAAGGTCGTCCGGACGGAGGGAGGCAGGCCATGGAGATCCACCCCGACATTCAGATCGAGGACCTGGTGAGGGAGCTCCCCGAGAGCGTCCGCATCCTCTCGCGTCACGGAATCGTCTGCATCCGCTGCGGCGAGCCCTACTGGGGCACCCTCCGGGAGCTGGCCTCGGAGAAGGGCATCACCGATCTCGAGCCCGTGCTGGCGGAGCTCCGGGAGGCCGCGGCGTCATGACATGAAAAGGGCCGCCGGTCTTCCGGCGGCCCCTGGATGTCGGTCGATCCGGAGATCAGAAGTCGCCGGGGCTCACGGCGCGGTCCACGCCCTGGTCCATGTAGTTGCTGTCGGAGAAGCAGTGGTGGAACAGCGTCCCCCGGGTGTGCTTGATCTCCGCCAGGTACCTCCGGAGGATCGCGTTGGCGAAGGGCACCGAGACCGTGTCCTCCTCGTTTGGCGGCACGTAGGTGACGCCCAGGGCGCTCATCACCACGGCGAGGTCACCATGGGTCATGGCGGTGCCCGCCTGCCACTCGGGAAGCATCAGGCCCAGGCTCTGGACCTTCTGGAGGGCCGAGGCAGGGGTCGCCGTGGGTGCCCCCTTGGTGGCCAGCGCCTCGAGCAGCAGCTGGGCGAACTTGCCGTGGGTGATGGGAGGCGCCTCCTCGCCTTCCTGCGCCACGGAAACGACCGGTGCGAGCACCAGCATCACCAGGACCAGAACAGCGACCGCGAGTGAAACCCTGCGCATGGAACCTCCTGTCCACTCAATATAGAGGGCAGCTGCCGGGGTGTCAACCACAGGCGCTTGCAAGACTCTCTGAAGGTCACACCTGTCGGACTGGCGCAAAATCGAACGTATGTCCGGATCTTTTCTATCTTCTTCTCGATCCGATAAATCCGTGGAATCCGTGGTTCATTCCCCCGGGTGGATAGAGCCATGCCGCGGGGATCGACCTCGATCCAGGACTCTTGCAACAGGCTCAACCAGACACGGAGCGCCGGGAACGGCGAAGACTGCTTCCCGCTCCGGGGCACCCCGCCGGAAGGACCCGGGGCGGGGACCCGTCCCCGCCCCGTTTCCATCGTTGTCTCCGTGCCCGGAACTAGCCCGCACCCTCCACGGTGAAGGGGGGATGCTCCGGGATGCCCTCCCGGCGTCCGCGCTTCTTCTCGGGCGGCAGCACCCCGGCCGGCTTCCGGCGCCGGAGCTTTCCGAGCCGCAGGTAGTCCAGCACCAGCTCCCGTTTCATGAGCTGGATGGCCCGGGCCGGGTCCACGCCCTTGGGGCACACCGCCGAGCACTCGCCCGCGTAGTGGCACCGCCAGGGCCCGGCCTCGCCTGCCAGGATGGCCTTCCGCTCCTCGAAGGCCCCGTCACGGGAGTCGATCATGTACCGGTACGCCTGAGCCAGCGGCTGGGGACCCGAGTACGTCGGGTCCGTCGCGAAGGTCGGACAGGCGGCCATGCAGCACCCGCACTTGATGCAGTAGGTGAACTGGAGGTACTCGAGCAGATCGTCCGCGGACTGCCAGTACTGGTCCGAGGGTTCCTGCATCTCGTCGTGGTCCTCCCTCACGATGAACGGCATCAGGTGGGAGTGCCTGTCAAAGAGCGGCCCCAGGTCGGGGACCAGGTCCCGGATGATGTCGAAGTTCGGCAGGGGGGCCACCATGAGCAGGCCGTCCCGCGCCACGTCGTGGATCTGTGTGTTGCACGCCAGGGTGGGTGAGCCGTTGATGAGCATCCCGCAGGATCCGCACACGCCCATCCGGCAGGAGACCCGCCAGGACAGGGTGGCGTCCATGTGCTCCTTGATGTACCAGAGCCCCTCCAGGACGACCATTCCCGGGGGAACCGGCACGGTGAAGTCCTGGTAGTAGGGAGCCGCGTCCCTGTCCGGGTCGTAACGCCGGACCCGGAAGATCACATTGGTGGTTCCTTCGTTCGCCATGCCCCTCCTCCCCTACATCGACGAGGCCGCGAGGGCCACGGTCCGGGCGGTGAACGCCGCCCAGGTTCCCAGTGCGAAGAGACCCACGCCCAGCAGGAGCAGCAGGGCGCTGATGGCCGACCGGAGGCCGGCCGGGGGTCCCAGCTCGAACAGGATGTTCTTCAGCCCGTAGAGCCCGTGGAAGAGACCGGCTCCGAGCAGGACGATGTAGCTCAGGGTGAAGAAGATCATCTTCGCCCGGTAGGCCACGTTGGCCCAGTCCACGGGGCTGTCCCCCGCCGGGCTCATGGCGTCGAAGTGGAGGACCCCGCTCAGGTGCATGATGCCCATGTGGAGACCGAGCAGGACCAGGATGATCAGACCGGCAATGACGTGCCAGGTCCACAGTGGTGTGTCTCGCATGCTCATTGTGCCCCCTAGTGCGCCATGAAGAAGAACTCGTACCCGCCGAGGAGCATCACCACGGCGGCCGCAATCATCATCACGACCATGAAAGGCCGCTGGACGTCGAGCGAGCTCTCATAGGGGTAGACCGGTTCCTCCGGCCGCCCCGTCAGCACGCCCAGCTCCACCAGGACCAGCCGGAGACCGTTGAACGCGTGGAAGGCGAAGGCCACGAAGACCAGGTACTCGCCCACCTTGAAGATCGGGGCCCCGACGGTGGCCATGGCCGCCGTCCAGCTCTCCGCACCCAGCGCGCGTCTCGACGTCACGACGATGTGCATGAGAAAGTAGGTGAGGAGGCCGAGCCCGGTGAGCCGGTGCAGCGTGTAGAGATAGCGCTCCACGCCCCACCGGCCGCCGCCGAACCAGCCCTTGATTCCGAGACGGTTGGGATACCTCTTGACCTCTGGCATGGTCCGCCTCCTCAGTACTTCCGCTCGACCGGCTTCCACTTGGTGATGGCCACCGGCTTGTAGTCGAGCTCGAGCTCCCCGCCCTTCTTCCAGACGAGGGTGTGTTTCAGGAACTTCTCGTCGTCCCGGGTGGTGAAGTCACGCCGGGCGTGCCCGCCCCGGGACTCCTCCCGCGCGTGGGCGCCGAGGATCATGACTTCCGCCAGGTCCAGGAGGTTCTCGATCTCCAGCACGTGGAACAGGTTGGAGTTGTAGACCCGGGACCTGTCCTTCACGTGGATGTTCTGGAAGCGCTCGCGGAGCTCCCGGACCTTCCGCATCCCCTCGGCCAGCTCCTCGCCGTCCCTGTAGACGCCCACGTGCTTCTGCATGGTGGTGCGGAGCTCCCGCCGGATGTCGTAGGGGTTCTCGGGACCGTCCTTCTTCAGGTACTCGGCGATCCTGGACTCCTCGCGCCGGACCTGGTCGTCGGGCACCGGAGCGAGCTTCGGGTCGCCCATGAGGTACTTGATGATCTCCCGGCCGGTGATGTCGCCCCAGACCAGGCACTCCGCCGTGGAGCGAGTGGCACGCGGCCTCGCCGGCGGCCCAGATGTTCTCCACCCGGGTCCTGCCGTCGATGTCCGCCTCCACACCCCCCATGGAGTAGTGGGCCACGGGACGCACCGGGATCATGTCCGTGATGGGATCGACCCCGATGAACTTCATGCAGACCTCGCGGATCAGCGGCAGGCGGTGGTTGATCTTCGCCGCCCCCAGGTGCGTGAGGTCGAGCCAGACGTGGGCCAGGCCGTCCTCCCGCTGGACCCCGCGCCCCTCCAGGATCTCGGTGATCATGGAGCGCGAGACGATGTCCCGGGGAGCCAGCTCCATCATGGACGGTGCGTACCGCTCCATGAACCGGTCGCCGTCGGCGTTGCGGAGGTAGCCGCCCTCGCCCCGGCACCCCTCGGTCATGAGGATGCCCGAGGGCACCAGCCCCGTGGGATGGAACTGCAGGAACTCCATGTCCTCCAGGGGGATCTGCCCGGTCCGCAGGGCGTACACGAGCCCGTCGCCCGTGACCGTCTGCGAGTAGGTGGTGAACCCGTACAGGGTCCCGGCACCGCCCGAGGCGATCAGGAGCGCCTTCGCGCGGAGCGTCAGGAGCTCGCCCGAGCCCGAGTCGATGGCCGTGAGACCGGCGAACCGGTCCCCGTCCATGAGGAAGCTCGTGACGAACACCTCGTCGTACCGCTGGAAGCCCTTCCACTGGAGCAGGGTGTCGTAGAGGGCCTGCATCTCCATGAAGCCGGTCTTGTCGGCCGCCATGGTGGCCCTGGGGAAGGAGTGGCCCCCGAAGGGACGCTGGGCGATCCGGCCGTCCTCGTCACGGGACCATGGAATGCCCCAGTGGTCCAGCAGGCGAATCTGGTGCGGCGAGGTCCGGACGAACCGGTCCACCACGTCCTGGTCGGCCAGGAAGTCCGAGCCCTTCACGGTGTCCCAGGCGTGGAGGTCCAGCGAGTCACCCTCCTCGGGGTAGAGCACCGCCGCCGTCCCGCCCTCGGCGCAGACCGAATGCGAGCGCATGACCTGCACCTTGGACACGAGGCCGATGTCGATGGAGCCCTCCGACCTCCGGGCGATCTCGACGGCTGCGCGAAGCCCCGCGAGACCGGTGCCGAAGATGAGGACATCGTGCGTGCGTTCCACTGCCATGTGTCCGCGCTCCTCCTCTCCTCGATCGAGGTTCCTTGGGGGCAACGGTACCACAGGCACCGTTGCCCCCGTGGTGGATCACTTCAGGTCTGCGGGGAACTTCTCGAACAGCGACTTCACGGCGTCGGCGCTCCTGTAGAGGGCCGCCTTCTCGTCGTCCGTGAGCTCGATCTCGATGACCTTCTCGATGCCCTTGCGGCCGAGCTGCACGGGCACGCCCATGTAGATGCCGTCGAGCCCGTACTCGCCCTCCAGGTACGCGGCGCAGGGGAGGATCTTGTGCTTGTCGCCCAGGATGGCGTCGGCCATCTGCGCTGCGGCGAGGCCGGGGGCGTAGTAGGCCGAGCCGGTCTTCAGGAGTGACACGATCTCGCCACCGCCCTTGCGGGTCCGCTCGATGATGGCGTCGATGCGGTCCTGCGGCAGGAGGTGGGTGATGGGAATTCCCGCCACCGTGGAGTATCGGGCCAGGGGCACCATGCTGTCGCCGTGCCCGCCCAGGACGAAGGCGTGGGTGTTCTCCACCGAGACGCCGAGCTCCATGGCGATGAAGGCCCGCATCCGCGCGGAGTCCAGGATCCCCGCCATGCCCATGACGCGCTCCTTGGGGAAGCCCGAGACACGCCGGGCCACCTCCACCATGGCGTCCAGCGGGTTGGTCACCACGATGATGATGGCGTCGGGGGACGCCTTGCTGGCGCGCCCGATGCACTCCTTGACGATCTGGATGTTCTTGGCCAGCAGATCATCACGGCTCATGCCCGGCTTCCGGGGCAGGCCGGCCGTCATGATGATGATGTCGGAACCGGCGGTGTCGGCGTAGTCGTTGGTGCCGGTGATCTTCGCGTCGAACGGGAAGATCGGCGACGCCTCGAACATGTCGAGGGCCTTGCCCTGGGGCATTCCCTCCACGATGTCGATCAGCACAACATCGCCCAGCTCGAGACGGGCGCAGTTCCACGCAGCCGTCTCGCCCACATGGCCCGCACCAATGACTGTGATCTTGTTCCTCATGAGATCCTCCCCTTGTTCCTGTGTGCTCGGGCGAGAGTCGGCACCGCCACCCCCGCCACCCGGTTGAATGATGTCATGCACCCAGGCCCAGAAGCTCCTCGAGCTTCTGCCTGGATTGCTGTTCCACCGTTTCGTGCAAGGACCCTCCGTGGGAATCCATGGTCACCATCACGGGGAAACGCTCCACGTCGATCACCCAGAGGGCCTCGGGAACACCGAACTCCTCCAGCATGAATACCCGCTCCACCCGCTTCACGGACCGGGCCAGGACCTGGGCGGCTCCTCCCACGGCGTGGAGGTACACCGCCCCGCACCGTGCCAGCCCGTCCAGGGTCTTCCGCCCCATGCCGCCCTTGCCGATGACACCCCGCAGGCCGTACGTGCAGATGACATCGGCCTGGTAGGGCTCCTCGCGGATCGACGTGGTGGGCCCGGCCGCCACGAAGCTCCACGAGCCGTCGTCGTCGTGGCGGACCACCGGCCCGCAGTGGTAGATCACCGTATCCTTCATGAAGGGGGCGACCTCCTCCCGGAACGACTCGATGAGCCACTTGTGGGCCGCATCCCGCCCCGTGATCATCCGCCCCGTCAGCTCCACGTAGTCACCCATCTTCAGGCCACGGATGGTCGCCTCGTCCACGGGCAGCTTCAGCTCAGCCATGTCACCTCGCCTCCTTCCGCGATCCGCACGCCAGCCCGCCGGTCCGCCCAGCACATGTAGCTGATGGTGACGAAGTAGCACGCCGGGAGCCGGTCGAGGACCCCGATCTTGACGCCGATCAGCGTGGTCCTGCCCCCGAACCCCATGGGCCCGACCCCGAGGGTGTTGGCCTGCGTGAGGATCGTCTCCTCCAGCGCGGCGAGCTCGGGGACGGGATTCGTGTCGGGGAGCGGGCGGAGCAGCTGCCGCTTGGACTCCTCGAAACCCGAGACACGGTCCCCTCCGATGCAGATCCCGAGGACACCCGGAGCGCAGCCCTTGCCCTGGGCGGCCACGAGGGCATCGAGGACGACCCTCCGGACCCCCTCCAGGTCCCGGCCCGCCCCCAGACGGCTGTCGGGGAGCTTGTACTGGGCACTGACGTTCTCGCTGCCCCCGCCCTTGAGGATGAGCCGCACCTCGATGTCGGGGCTGTCCCACTCCTCGAAGTGCAGGAGGGGGATCCCCCGCCCGGTGCCGTCACCCGTGTTCTTGCCCGTGAAGGTGTTCACGGCGTTGGGGCGGAGGTACTGCTTCGCCGTCGCCCGGCGGACCGCCTCCACCATGGCACTGCCGAGCTCCCGGGTGCTCACACCGATGGGATGGTGGATCCAGACCACCGGTGTCCCCGTGTCCTGGCAGATCGGGAGGGAGGCCTCCCGGGCCAGGTCCACGTTGTTCAGGATCGTGGCCAGGGCCCTCTGGGCCAGGGTCTCCTGCTGCTCCCGTTCACGGGCCTTCTGGAGGGCCTCCACCACGTCGGGTGGCAGCTCGGTGGCGGCGCGGCGCACAAGCTCCACGAAGGTCTCCACATACCGGTCCGCTTCGGCCATATCCACCTCCATTCCGCCGGCACCTGCGGGAAGATGCCCTTGTGATTATAGGCGCATGCACCTGGAAATGCCAGTGGAGGCCAGCCTCGTCCCAGATTTCACAAGGTAGACACTTGCAAGACTTTCTGAAGGTCACGCCTTTCAGCCTGGCTTGGAATCGAACGTGAATCCAGAATTTTTCTATCTTCTTCTTGATCCAACAAATCCGTGGTTCATTCTCCCGGGTGGGTGGGGGCCAATGCCGCGGGAATCCTCTTCGATTCAGGACTCTTGCATCAAGCTCGGAAGAACATTCCATCGTGAGATCCCCGGTGCGCCCCAGGTCCCGACGAATCGACCCGTTGGCAGCAGGCGGCCTCCGTTCAGATCTTCTTGCGGAGGATCAGGATCTCCAGGGCCAGTCCGGCCCGGTTGGCGGCGTCCAGGAGGTCGGTCGCCGGCACGTCGGCAGCCCCGCTCCCGGGGTTGTCACCCACGAGAACCGCCACCGTCCGCTCCTGGACCCGGATGGGAACGGCCACGATGGTCTCCACCTGGGGATCGCCGAAGATCTCCCGGATCGCCCGGTCCGGCGTCTCTGAACCCAACGGTCCGACGAACACCTCTCCCCTCGCCACCACGGCCGACAGGTCCGATCCATCGGACAGCGGCTCGTCCAGGGCCTGGACATCCTCCAGGGACATGCCGGAACCGGAGCCGGTCCAGCCGGTCAGCCTGCCGCGGTGGGCCATGAGAACGAGAGCACGCCCCAGGTAACCGGAGGCGTACCGCAGGAGGAGCTGACCCACCTCGTCCCGGCGGCGAACCTCCCGGAGCAGCGACCGGTACGCCTCCAGGTCAAGGGTCGGCGAGGAATCCGCGGAGATGGGGGCGAGGCCGGGGAAGGTGGCCACGGTGGTGCCGGCCACACGGTCCACCATCCGGCCCATGGCCTTCTGGATGGCACCGGGCCCGGTCGCAGGCGGGTTCCAGAGGCCCTCCCACGAGCCGTCGTCCGGCGTGATCCGCGACGCCTCACCGGCAGCCACATCATCATCCATCCGGAGCCACTGGCCGCTGGCCTCGAGGACCGCCTCGATCGCCACCTCCGATGCGACGTACACCTCCAGGGGCAACCGGGTCGCGGCCGCCAGCTCGTCACGGGCCAGGGGATCCCTCGGGTTGACCATGGCCACGGAGAGGACGCCGCCCTGATCGTCGAAGGGTACGGCCAGGTGCCGGCGCTGGATCTCGAGCGGGATCAGGCGGAGAACGGGATCGGGAGTGGCCAGGAGCCGGCGCTGGGGCACCGGCGGGACGCTGAACTGCCGGGAGAGGGCCCGCAGAAGGACCCTCTCGTCCACGTAGCCGAACCGCAGCAGGTGAGTTCCCAGCCGCCCTCCCCCGCGGTGGCACGCCTCCAGCGCGGTGTGGAGCTCGCCCACCGTGATGGAGCCCTCCTCCAGCAACAGCTCTCCAAGCCTGCGGATGGACATGTTGGGATTGTACACCGGCGGCGTGGGGTTCAGCGATCCTCTCCCTTCAGGATCCCCGTCCGCGGACCTCCGCTCCCCCGTCCGACGGTCCTCGTCATGATGAGGGCGTCCTCCCCGTCGCCGTAGTAGCAACGCCGGATACCCCGCACCACATAGCCCAGGCTCCGGTACATGGCGATGGCGGGTCGGTTGGATGTCCTGACCTCCAGGGTCACGGTCTCCCCCCCGGACTCCGCGGCGTGGGCCTCCGCGAGCCGGAGGAGCTCGCTCGCCAGCCCACGACGCCTGTGGGGCGGGCAGGTGGCGATCTTCAGGATGTGGAGGTCCAGGTACTGCCACACGCCGAGAACGTAGGCCATGAGATCGCCATCCGGCGAGACGGCGACCCTCTGGAAGCGGCCACAGGCATGGATCTCCGCCAGGATGAGGTGGCCCGGCCAGGGATCGGGAAAGCATTCTCGCTCGGCCACCTCGAGAGCGCGGGCATCCCCGGGGACGGGCTCCCGGATCACGTGGTGGAGTGGCTCCACGGCGCTCATCCTCCACCCCCCTGCACCGGCGGCCCCTCCACGTAGAGGGGCTCCGGGGGTTCCCCGGCCACCCCCAGTGCGGCCAGGTGGAGAGCGGCCTCTCCCGCCGTCCGGACCGCCGGGGCCCTCGCGGCCCCGCCCAGGTCCACGGCCCCCGCGGCGACCGACAGCACACCATCGCCGGCCTCACCCACCGGGACGATCCGGATCTCCCCACGGGGGATCGGGGGCCGGCCGGGTTGCACCTCGAACTCCTGCACGTAGAGCTCGCCCCGGCGGCCTGGCTGGGCCGCCCGGATCATGCCGGGGCCGTCCACGCGGGCGGCCTGGACGAGGAGGCTCCCGTAGGCCGTCACCGGCACCCCCACCGACGACGACAGCCCGTGGGCCGTGGCCAGGCCCGACCGGATTCCCGTGAACGACCCCGGCCCGCGGGTCACCACCACCCCGTCCAGCTTCTCCGGACGGGCCCCGGCGTCCTCCATGAGGAGGTCCACAGCCGCGAGCAGCAGGCGGGAGCGCGGCGAGATACCCGCCAGGCGCACCACGGAGACCCCGGCGATCCCCTCCCCGGCGAGGGCCACCTCGAGCTCCGGCGTGCAGGTCACCAGTGCCAGTCGCACCATGGCCAGAAGTTTACCCTGCCGCCTCCCCTCCGCCACCCTTCCACCCGGAGCCTTCAATCACCACATCCGAGCTCCGTCCACGACGACACCGGACACATCTCCCGCGTGTCGTTCAGGTGCTCGACAGGTTCCGGCCGATCCAGGACACAAGCTCGTCAAGCTCGAATGGCTTGTAGATCACGTGATCGGCCCCGGAGAACTCCATGAACATCTTCTCCCGTTCCGGTTCGGCACTCAGATCCCTGGCCGTCAGCAGGACGATCGGCATCCGCCTGGGATAGACTCCCGCTGACTCATCCTCACGGATGTAGTGGGCCACGCGATATCCGTTCTCACCCGGAAGCATGACATCGAGCACCAGGATATCCGGTTGCTGGGCCCGGACCATGCCCAGGGCCTGAAAACCGTCCGTGGCCGTCTGGACCTCATACCCTTCCTGTTCCAGCTTGTACCGCACGGTTTCCAGAACATCCGCCTCGTCATCGACCACGAGGATCTTCGCCATCGCTGTCCTCCTTTTCATCGGCACATGCGGTCATCGCCGCATGAATCAGCTGGAATCCCGTGTGGCCGTCTTCCGGAAATACCGAAGGACCACATACCGTCACCGGCACTGCCGGGTCCGTGCCCAGGGCCTCGGCCAGGTACCGCCTCACGATACGTCCTCCATCCAGGCCGGTTCCCAGCAGAACGATGACGACCCTGCGGGAGGCCGGTTGCCGGATGATGTGATCGTTCGAGCGCGGCAGGACGGCCTCGATCCTCTCGCACACCGCATCGAGAAATTCGGAGGGGCTCGCAGCGGCAGCTCCCCGACCGTTCCCTTCATCACGTTGCTCCACGAGAAGGAAAGAAAAGAATGGAAACGTCACAAACCTGCGAATCGCTTCTTCCAGGTGCGTGGCCTCTCGAGTGCGCTCCGAGGCCATTCCAAGGGTGAAGAAGAACCTGCTCCCACGGCGCAGCTCACTGGAGACCTTCAGCTCACAGCCATGTGCTGCGACGATGCTCCAGGAGATGGCCAGCCCGAGCCCCGTGCCCCGGCTCCGGTCCGTCAGCGGGTCTCCCGCCTGGTAGAACGGCTCGAAGATCTTCTCGGAATCCTCGGGGGACAGGCCGATACCCGTATCGGTGACACTGATCTCGACCCCGGCTGCGGTCCGACCGGCACCGACGACAATCTTCCCGCCGGTCGGAGTGAACTTGATCGCATTGCTCAGGAGGTTGGCCATGACCTGCTCCAACCGTTTTGAATCGGCCCAGACGAGTGGAAGGTCATGGTCAATCTGGACCTCGAGGGTCAGGCCGCTTTCGTTCGCCTGGGATTCGATACTGCTGACTGCGGGCTCGATGAAGCTTTCCACGGTGATCTCCTCGAAATCGCAGCGGATCCGACCGGCCTCGATCCGAGAGATCTCCAGAAGGTCGCCGATGATGAACGCCAGTCTGTCGATGTTGCGCCTCGTGATTGTCAGGAACCGGCGTTCGCTCTCCCCGAGAGCCTCGATCCTTGGAGCCAGCAGGTCCACGGCGTTCTTGATGGCCGTCAGCGGAGTCTTGAATTCATGGGACACCGTGGAGACGAACACCGATTTCATGTCCGAGGCTCTCTTGAGCTCCTCCTCGATTCGCTGGCGGTCCCTGATCTCCTGGGTGAGCCGACGGTTGACCTCCTCGAGCTGCCGTTGCTGGCTCCTCAGGTTCTCGACCATCAACAGCTCGGCGGCCGCCTTCTGGCGTTCCCTCCGGATTCTATCCACCAGGTAGCCGTAAAATCCGGCGGCTGCCAGGAGAAACGGGATCCGGATGAGTGTCGAGGAAGCCAGCGCCTCGGCCCGTCCCATGGTGACAAAGACCACGAGAAAGTAGGCAATGCTGACGACGATCGTCCCGAGGAGGATGACGACAAGGTTCTCTCCGATGGCGGCCAACAGGACCACGAAGAAGAAGAGATAGAAGAACTCGGGATTGAAGCGACCCGAGACCACCAGGAGGATGGCCACCCACAGTGTATCGGCAACAACCAGGCTGGCGAGGAAGCGGGGAGAGGTGAGGACCGGCCGGGGAAGCAACCAGAAGAGCACATTGGAGGCCAACCCCAGGAAGATGATGCCGGCCTGGCCGGAAGGCACCATGACGAACTCGTACTGGGCCAGCACGAGATAGGACGCGGCCACGATCAGGGTCAGACGCAGGAGAATGAACGCCCGGAGGCGGAAGGAGAATCTCGACTCCCCTGGAGGCCGGACCGTCTCGCCGAACTCGTCCATCCTGCATGTCCTTTCAACAACATCATACCCGGCATCGCCGCGATCTCCCAGCTCCAGGTGGCCCCGGCGCTCCACTCGGGCAGCGGACCCCTGCCCCCCACGCGGACGGAGCTCCTGCCACCACGACGTTGTTGCGTTGTCTCCAACGTGCGTGGGCACGGGAGACACGATGGCATCGACGTCTGCCCCGCCCCGAAGCCGGAGGTCCCTCCACGCCATGGAGATCGATTGCTGGAGCGCGGGCTCTCGGTCCGCAGGGACCATCATCCGTCCCCATCCTCCTGCGACTCAGGAGGATGCGGGCTGAAGCGCACGCTCCATCGGTCCCCGATCCGAAGACTGGAGACAGCCCGACGACCCGCACCACCTGCCGGAGTTGCGGAACTCCATCCGGAACAGTACATTGATTACACCATGCCCGATCAGGATCAGGGTCCGCAAGAATCCCAGAGTCCGAACGATTCCCCTCGGATCGGGACTCATCTTCTGCGGGAGGGACTGATCACTGCCGACCAGCTTCGGAAGGCCCTGGTTCTCCAGGGAAGCCGGGGCAAGCGGCTTGGCGAGATCCTGGTGGAGATGGGTGCGCTGTCGGCTGAAGCACTCCGGCAGGCACTGTCCGAGCTCTACGATGTCCCGGCGGTCGACCTCGAGAGGACCTATGGCGACCCTTTCGTTCTCGATACCCTTCCCAAGGACAAGGCATTCGAGCTGAGGGTCATCCCGCTGTTCCTCGTGGACAACCAGCTGACGGTGGCGATGCCCGACCCGAACAACCTCTCCAAGATGGACGAGCTGCGCTTCCTCACGGGAAAACAGATCCTCCCTGTACTGGCGCTGGAATCCGATATCGACCGGCATCTCAGGGAATATTACGGGGAGCTCGACCCGTGGTCCTCGGAAGTCGCCATCGAGTTCGAATCCCTGGCCGGCACTCCGGTGGACACGGCCATTTCTTTGGACGATGCCGAGGCCGAACGTCCTCTCATCCGTCTGGTGAACCTGATCATCGCAAGGGCAATCCAGGAACGGGCGTCGGACATCCACGTGGAGCCTCAGGAGAATCGTGTCGTCGTCCGGTACCGCATCGACGGCAAGCTCCAGGTGAAGCCCTTCAACCTGCCCGGCACGGTCGCCTCCCCGGTCATCTCGAGACTGAAGATCCTGTCCCAGCTTGACATCTCCGAGAAGAGGGTTCCCCAGGACGGAAAGGTGCGCGTCCGGTACAAGGGCCGGCGCGTCGACATACGCACCTCGACCTTTCCGACCATCTTCGGCGAGAAGGCCGTCATGAGGCTCCTGGACAAGGAGAGGCAGGACTTCCGGCTGGAGAACATCGGCATGTCCGAGACCATCCTCCGGCAGTGGCGGTTGCTGATGAGACGGCGGGAAGGGATCATCCTGGTGACAGGGCCCACGGGATCCGGGAAATCCTCGACGCTGTATGCGACACTCCGGGCCCTCGACTCTCCGGAGATCAACATCGTGACCCTCGAAGATCCCGTGGAGTACGAGCTGCAAGGGATCACCCAGGGCCAGGTCTCCGAGCGCGCCGGGTTCACCTTCGCCAGGGGGTTGCGCTCCATTCTTCGCCAGGATCCGGATGTCGTTCTCGTGGGGGAGATCCGTGACCTGGAGACCGCTCAGATCGCTGTCCAGGCATCCCTGACCGGCCATCTCGTCCTCTCCACGCTCCACACCAACGACGCTCCTTCGACCATCATCCGGCTGGTGGACATGGGTGTCCCGAGGTTTCTCGTCGGCGCCAGCGTCATCGGCATCCTGGCACAACGCCTGGTGAGAAAGGTCTGTCCCCACTGCTGCGACGAGGCCGAACCGACAGATGAGGAGAAGGAGATCCTGCGCCCCTGGCTCGACATGGGCATACCATTCAGGATCGGGCGAGGTTGCGACCGTTGCAACGGCATCGGGTTCAGGGGCCGGACGGGCGTCCACGAACTGGTCGCCGTCGACCGTGCGCTTCAGGCAAGGATCGCGGCCGGTGACCAGGCAGAGGCACTCGTCAGGGCGGCACGGGCAGAAGGGTACCGGCCGATGTGGTGGGACGGCCTGGAGAAGGTGGTTGCCGGCGTGACGACTCTTCGCGAGCTCGCCGGCACCGTCCAGGCCGACGAACACCCGGAGAACAAGCTCCCCGGAGAGCGGAAACAGGAGGAATGAACATGGCTCGATGCAAGAATCATCCCCAGGCAGAGGCCGTCACGCAGTGTTCGGCCTGCGGCGTCCACATCTGTGGCGAATGTATCGCGCCAGGTGAAGGGGACGCCGTGTGTTTCGACTGTTCCATTGCACACACGGAACGCCAGCTCGGGCACGAGCATCAGACGGACACGCCCCCACCATCCCCCACCGAGACGGCGGCGGGGCAGCTCTCTCCGGCCATGAAGGCCATCCTTGTCCTCGGGCTCCTCGTGATCCTCGGTGAGCTGGCCGTCATCCTCTTGATGTCGAAGCCAGGTATCACACGGGATCTTGCCCCACCCAGCCTCTCCCCGGAACAGGCCGCCACGGTGGAGGCCACCACCGACACCATCGCCATTTCACAGAGTCTTGAAGCCTACAGGGCCACGCACGGACACTATCCGGCAGACCTGTCCGAGATCGCCTCATCGCTGCCCGCGCCCCTCCGGGACCGCCTCCTCGACCCATCAACTGTCTACACCACGGACGGGAAGGGCGGCTACAGCCTCGAGATCAAGGGCAACGCCCCGGCCCCTGTCATGTTCGGAACTGCTCTCAAGGCACCCATGGTGAAGGGAGTCGAACAATGAACAACCGGACCCGGTATCGCGGATTCACGGTCATCGAGCTGATGGTGGTGGTTGCCATCATCGGAATCATCACGGTGCTGGCAGTACCTGCCTTCCGGACCGTCATGTTCAAGGCCAGGCGAGCCAGGATGCTGCACTATCTTCAGATGATCGGCGATGACGAGCTCCTCTACCAGAGGGATCACGGGACCTACTATCCGGAGGGGTTCAGCTTCGGAAAGTGGACCTTTGCGTTCAAGGCCTACCCGCCAGAGGACCCGATGTTGCTCGAAGGCCAGAACCTGACCCTGGGACCCGGCACACGTCTCTACAAGTACTACATCTACAGGTTCGAGCCGTACTATGCGGAACCCATCATCTACGCCTATGCGGCTCCATTCCTGGGTAACGATCCTGATGGGGACAGCTACCCGGACCTGTGGGTCAAGATTGGATCCGCCGCTCCCCAGCCATATTTCGACGACAGGACCAACACGTATCACCCGGTCAGATTCCGCTGATTGCCAGCTTCACCTGGAACCGGGACCGGTCCTCAGTCCCCGCCGAAGACCTGCTGGAGGATCGTCATGACCTCCTCCTGGTCAAACGGTTTCGTCAGGAAGTGGTCCACACCGGCGGAGGCGGCACGGTCCCTGTCGACGGTCTCCCCCAGGGCCGTGAGCATCACGATCACGGGAGTCCCCGATCCCAGCTCTTCCCGGAGCCTCCGGCACACCTCGAACCCGTCCATGTCGGGCATCATGGCATCGAGGAAGACGGCTCCAGGCCTGACGGACCTCACCAGCTCGATGCCCTCCACGCCTCCAGACGCCTTGTAGACCTCGAACCCCTCTCCTTCAAGGATGTACGCCACCGTTTCCCTCACCGTGGGAGAATCGTCGATCACCACGAGTCTCTGCTGATTCATGAAACCCTCCCGACGCTCAGTACCGTCAGATCGTCCGCCTGTGCCACATCGCCCGTGAAACGCCGGAAATCATCGAGGACGGCCTCCTGTACCTCGCGCGGTCCCGGATGCCGCGGCGCCAGCTCTCTCAGGAGCTCCTCCAGACGGTCGGAACCGTACATTCGCCCCCCCGCGTCCCGGGCCTCCGTCAGGCCGTCGCTGTACATCACGATGACGTTGAAGCGGCCACCATCCAGCGTGACCTCCTCGTACACCTCGTCCTCCATGACCCCCAGAGGAACTCCACCCGTATCCACGATCTCCAACCCCCCTTCGTGGGTCAGAAGAAGGGGTGGAGGATGTCCCGCACTTGCGATGGACAGCTCACCACCTTCAGAGCAGCGGATCAATACCACCGTCACGAACAGCCCAAGTTCGCCGACACGCTCACAGATCAGGCGGTTGGTGGCATCCAGGAGCGCCCCCGGACCCGTCTCGTTGAGTGCCAGCGCATGGATCTCCGAGGCAAAGGCATTCATCAGCAGTGCCGACGACAGCCCGTGGCCCGAGACATCCGCAACTCCTGTCAGGAGCCCCTCCGACGAGGGAACAACGATGAAGACATCGCCACCGACCTCCTGGGCGGGAATGCAGATCCCGGCCGCCATCACCGAACCGGCAACGGTCAGGGGATCCGGCAGGAGCGACATCTGGATCTCGGCTGCCATCTCCAGTTCACGCCGCATCCTCTCCGCCACCCGAACCTGGGCGACGAGCTCCAGATTGCTCAGGGCGAGGGCAGTCTGCCGGGAGAGCAGGCTGCCCAGCTTGAGATCCTCCGCGGAGAAGCCCTCACCAGCCGTACGGACAAGGGCCAGGGCACCACGATTCCTGCCCCGGGCCTGCAGCGGCACGGCCATCACCGAGCCGGCCTTCCCGGCCGGCACACCGGAGGCCGCGAGATCTTCCGGGCTGGAGAAGATGGTGCCCGATCCGAGCCCGAGTGCCCACCGTGCAACCGCTCCGGCAGTCTCCTCGACCTCTCCCGTCGCAACGCAACCCGGAGATCCGCCCGTCTCCACCGGTTCATAACACACCGCCGCGGCGTCGGCCTTCAGCGCGACGGCAGCCCGCTCCGCCAGGTGCCCGGCAACGACATCGGGATCCAGAGCTCCGGCAACCGTATCCATGAACTTGTACAGGACCGAGAGCTCCCGCCACTGATGTGCCGTTGTCCGGATCAGGTCTCCCATGCTGTTCCGGACATCGGCCAGCCGCTCGAGAGCTCCCAGAGCCTGCTGAATGATGGCAGCATGGACCGTCCCGATCTCACCTGGAGAAATCGAGACCCAGCCCGCCCGTTGTCCATTGACACGAAATGGAAACCGTCGGTTCCCGTCATGTCCGGCACCCGCCTCGGCCAGGAGATTCCCTTCCAGGTCCTCGAGCGTCACCCGCCCATCCAGCAGGCTGGCCACGCCGTTGCACCAGGCAGTCATGCCCTGACGGTCGAACCACTGGGGCAGGCGCTTCGGAGCCATCGATCTCTCTCCGTTGCAGTACGGCTCTCATCTGCCCGGATGCCGGACCGCACTGCCGTCGGCATCAATCGTCGTAGCTGGCAAGAGCCTTCTCGCGATCTCCAAAGATCTTGAACACCTTCTCCAGCCGAGTCAGCTGGAAGATCATTCTCACCGGATCCTTGAGGCCCACGAGACGCATGTCGCCTCCCCGGGCCCGCAGCACCTTGACCAGGGAGACCAGGACACCCAGGCCGGCGGAGTCGATGAAGTCGAGTCGGGACAGATCGAGAACCACGCGACGCGCCTGATCTCCGATGGCAGACCCAAGCTCCTGCTTCACCCGGAGCGCCGTGTTGGCGTCGAGCTCCGTATCGAGAGCGACAACAACGATGCCATTGACGTGTTCGACCCTCATCGTTCCCTTCTTCGCCTCATCATACACTGTGACATGGGAACACGATCCCACTCCAACGGTCGCTCGCCCGGGTCTGTTCCCTTTCGCAGCAGAGTCGGAGAGCCCATGATCCCGAGACACCGTCCGGATCCGCCTCCACCCGTGACATCCCTCTCCCACGCTGCCAGCTCCATGGCATGCTTCGGAGGCCACTGGCGCCTCACCTCAACGACGGTCAGGGAGCCACCACCAGGACCGCCCTCGCCGAGGCCTCCACGGCCGCGGCGGAGAACGGCATCGCGGCCGGCCTCCCCTCCGCCCATCGCTGAAGCTGATCGTCGTAGTGCGGAGACCACGGCCGCCCAGAGTTCCCCACGGGAAGTACCATGATGCTGCGGTCCCACGCGCCCACGTCGGCCACGAAGCGCATGGAGGGGATCGCCGTCACGTGGAAGGGACAGGCCCATGACCAGTACTCCCCGTTGACGGTGACACCGCTCCCACCCACCGGCACGGGGCCACGGCTCCAGGCCCGGCCCAGGAGCCGGCCCACCACGGGTGCATCCGAGAACGGGTGTGCGAACCGTACCCCGTGGACCCCTCCCCAGGGCTCGCCCAGGTGGAGTCCGTCCATCCGATCGAGCACGGAGTCCACGATGTCCCGCCGCGTCTCCACACGCCCCGGGGTGTTCACGTCGTCCCACCAGTGCGCGGGAAGGGCGCCCGCCAGGAGCCACAGCAGCCGCCGCGGCGTGATGAAGGTCTTCCGGAGGCCCAGGCGCCCGGCCTCGTCACCGCCCGCCGCCCGGCACAGCTCCACCATGGTCCGCGAGAAGAGGTGCGCCGCCACGCTGGAGGGCCCCATGGTCCCGTCCCAGGTCAGCAGCGCCGAGGCCGTGGGGCCCCCGTGGCGCCTGAGGTCCGGCAGGAGGAGGCCCAGGACCGCGTGGGCCCGTCCCGAGACCACGTCGTTCTGCAGGGCGAGGCAGCTTCCCACGTCCCAATCCGCCCGGGAGGCGAGCTGCTGCCGGATTCGCCGGTATCTCCAGGGCGACGCGAACTCCGCGGGGAACCACCGGTCCCGGGGAACGTCACCCTCGGCGAAGAGGTCGTGGTTGGCGGTGGCGAGGAACCCCTCGGGGGGATCGATCCGGGAGGGGTTCGCGGCCATGGGCCGGAACCCCTTCCACACCCACCGGGAGTCCTCTCCCGGGGACGGCAGGCGTCCCGCACCCCGTTCCCTGATGGGGACCCGCCCCACCACCTGGTGGAGGATGTGGCCCCCCACGTCCGCCGCCACCAGGTTCATGGACGGTCCGATCACCGGCTCCCAGGCCGCTGCCAGCTCCTGAACCGAGGCCGCCCCGTCCATCCGCAGGAACGCACCCAGCGCCGTCGGGCCGCTGGCCGCCGACCAGGCCAGGGCGAGGACCTCGCCCCCGCGGTCACGCACCACGGGCCCCACGTGGCTCATGCGAACGGTGACCGTGACCGGCTCGCTCCGGCCCCGCACCACGATCTGCTCACGGATGGTCTGGAGCGGCCTCCACCTCCCGTCCACGAACTCGCGGGAGTGATCACGATCCACCGAGAGCCGGTAGAGGTCCTGGTCGTCCAGCATGGTCATGGTGAAGCCCCAGGCCACGTTCCTGTTGTGGCCGATCATGACTCCCGGGGCTCCCGGGATGGAGGCCCCCGTCACGTCCAGCCCCCCACCCCTCAGGTGGATGCCGTACCAGGTCCCCGGCATCTGGACCCCCAGGTGGGGGTCGTTGGCCAGGAGGGCCCGTCCCGTGGCGGTTCGCCGGGGGGCGATGGCCCAGTTGTTGGACCCCACGCCGCTGAGACCTCCGGTCATGGCGTCGGTCTCGCGGTCCAGGGGCAGCCTGGGCGGCTCGGCGGGGGGGATCCAGCGGCGGGCCTCCTCCGGCGTCCAGCCCCACAGCGCCACCGCATCCTCCCGTCCCAACCTGGCGAGCTCCACCCCCCGTTTCAGCTCCTCACCCATGGCGAAGGTGACCCCGAGCTGGAAGACCACGCCGATCCCGAGGCTGTCCACGGGCCTCCACGGCTCCGGCGTCACGGCCAGGATCCCGAGCTCGGGCGCGACCCACCGTCCCCACCGCGAAAGCGCGGCGTTGACGCCGCGGGCGTAGGCCTCGAGAGCGCTCCGCTCCCCCGGTTCGAGGGTCCTCTGCTGCTGCTGCGCGATGGTGGCGAGCCGCCATGTCCTGGTCTTCCGGTCCAGGTTCACCGCGCTCCGCCCCACCAGCTCCGCCAGCCGGCCGGCGGCCATGCGACGCCCCAGCTCCATCTGGAAGAAACGCTCCCGAGCGTGGAGGTACCCCTGCACGAACCAGAGGTCCTCCCTCGACCCGGCCTCCACGTGCGGGATGCCGCTGGCGTCGAACACCACCCGGGCCGGTCCCGAGAGCCCTTCCACCAGCTCCGCCACCTCCCCCCTCTCGGGCACCCTGCTCCTCGCGGCCCAGAACCGGACATGGGCCAGCAGCGCCACCGACAGCACCACCGCTCCCGCGACCACGAACAGCAGCACCGGCCAGGACCGACGACTCATACGGACCTCCAGAAAGTCCACCGATTCTAACCCCGCCCGGGAGGAGCTGCTGGCCGAGGCGGTGCGCCGGCTCGGCTGACACCGGGATCCGGCGTCACGCCTTCGAGATCCCGTGGTCCCGCATCTTGCGCCAGAGGGTCACCCTGGAGATCCCGAGCCGGTCGGCAGCCTCCTGGACCCTCCAGCCGCACCGCTCCAGGGTCTCGCGCAGGATGCAGCACTCCATGGCCGCCAGGGGGTCGTCGCTCCGGAGCAGCTCGTCCACCAGGTGGGAGTCGTAGCCGTCCACGGGAACGTGCTCGGGGCCGATGGTGCCGCCGGCCGCGGCGGCGGCCGAGGCCAGCAGCGGCTCGAGCCGTTCGAGCCCCAGGTCCAGGGCCATCCGCGTGAGCAGGTCCAGCGCCCCGGCGCTCACGGTGGTGCCGGGCCGCAGGTCCCGGATCCAGGCCGCCAGCATGAAGGGAAGGTCCTGCCGCCGTTCCCCGAGCCCGGGGAGGACGAGCTCCTCCGCGTCCAGGCCCAGCCGCTCCGCGCTGGCGCCATCCGGCGCTCCCGCCACGAGGCGCCAGCCGGGGGGTGACGCCGGGAGCTCCTCCGGGGAGCCCACGAGCTCCAGGTCCACGTGGAGCGTCCCGGGTGGCCAGAAGGGAAAGGAGCCTCCGCCGGGAGACCACGAGACGAAGAGGTGCCCCGGTTGCCCGGACAGTGCGTGGAGGGCCCGGGCCACGCTCTCCCGGGCCGGTCCCTCCCCCACCACCACCACGTTCCCGCCCGCCGCGGCAAGCTCCGCCACGCGGCGCCTCAGGCTCCCCGCCACGTCGCTGGACCCCGCGAGGAAGAACCCGGGGTCCTGCTCGCCCCGATGGAGGACCTCCACCGCCGCCCGGACCTCTCCGGCGGCATCGCGGACCACGAAGGCGGTCACCTTCAGGGGCACGGCCCGGCCGGAGCCGGTGCGGTACACGGCAGGGAAGTCGATGACCCTGTCCATGCCGCTCTCCAGTGCCGCCGTCAACGGGCACGCATCCTCGCAGTCCTGGCCCTGCGTGGTCAGGCGGCACCGCCGGCCCACGACCTCTTCGGCGTCGTACTCCAGCAGCTCCAGCGCCGCCGGGCTCAGGTACCGCACGATCCGGTCGTCATCCAGGACCATCACGGCGGCGCCCAGCCGGTCCACCAGGGCGGCGCCCACGGGGCCCAACAGCTCTTCGAGACGTACGGGATCGTTCACGCCATCAACAACGCCGCAGGGGACCCGCAGCATTCCCCCGGACGGGGGATTCCGGGAGTCGGCAGCCGGCCGGCGCCGCGGGGTTCTCCGGTCCGCGTCCGGGCCCCGGGCCCCGTCAGCGCTCGATGGGGAGCCCCTCCTCCACCTCCGGCTCGGGCTCGGCGAAGAGGAGTGCCGCCTGGTTCACCGGAACCAGCATGGTGTGGGTCTTTCCCTTGACCGTGACGGTGAGCTGGTAGTGCCCCTGGGGGGAGATGGCCACGAGCGTGGCGTGGGTTCCCTTGGCGTCCACCAGCGGACAGTACAGCAGGACCTTCCCGGGAATCTCCATGGCTGCTCCCTTCCTCCGAAGTATACCGCGCTCAGCGGTCCTGGCGGCTGATCTCGCCGTACTCCTTGAGCTTGCGCTGGAGCGTCCTCAGGCCGATCCCGAGAAGCTGCGCGGCGCGGGCCCGGTGCCCCCCCGTGTACTCCAGCGTCCGGAGGATGGCCTCCTTCTCGATCTCCTCCATGGGCCGGGGCTGCCACGAGGAGGCCGTCGCCGTCTGGACCACCCCCTCGGCCACCTGCGCCGAGCGGTACTCCCGGGGCAGGTCCTCCAGGGTGATCTGGTCACTGCCGGCGAAGAGCACCAGGCTCTCCACCAGGTTCCGGAGCTCCCGCACGTTCCCCGGCCAGGGGTAGCGCAGCAGGGCGTTGAGCGCCGCCTGCTCGATGCCCGCCACGTTGCGTCCCAGGTCGCGGTTGAACTGCTCCAGGAAGTGCCGGAACAACAGGGGAATGTCCTCGGGACGCTCCCGGAGGGGCGGAATTTCCAGGGTCACCACCTTGAGCCGGTAGTAGAGATCCTGGCGGAACCTGCCGTCCGCCACCCACTGCTCCAGGTTCCGGTTCGTGGCGGCCACCAGGCGGAAGTCCACGGGGATCGTGACCGAGCCGCCCACGCGCGTGACCTTCCGGTCCTCCAGGACCCGCAGGAGCTTCACCTGGAGCTCGGGCGAGAGCTCGGAGATCTCGTCCAGGAAGAGGGTCCCGCCCGACGCGGTCTCGATGAGGCCGATCCTGCGCTGGTGGGCCCCGGTGAACGCCCCCTTCTCGTGGCCGAACAGCTCGGACTCCAGGATCTCCCCCGGGATCGCCCCGCAGTTGACCGCCACGAAGGACCCCGCCGAGCGGGGGGAGTTCTGGTGGATGGCGTTCGCCACCAGCTCCTTGCCGGTGCCGGACTCGCCCACGATCAGCACGGTGGACGGCGCGGGGGCCACGATCCGCATCCGCTCGTAGAGGCGCTCCATGGGGGCCGAGTGCCCGATGATCCCCTCGAAGCCGAAGGACTTGTCCAGCCGCTCCCTGAGGCGCCGGTTCTCGTCGGACAGGGCCCTCCGCTCCAGGTGGATCTGGACCCTGCGCCGGAGCTCCTGCATCTTCACCGGCTTGGTGAGGTAGTCGTCGGCCCCCTCCTGGAGGGCCGCCACTGCGTCCTCCACGTCGGCGTAGGCCGTCACCAGGATGAAGGGCAGGTTCGGCCGGATCGCCCGGACCCTCCTGAGCAGCTCGTAGCCGTCCATGCCGGGCATGCGCACGTCGGAGACCACCGCGTCCACGGGATCGCCGTTCTCGAGCCGCTCCAGGGCCTCGGCCGCGGACTCGAAGGCGCGGATCTCGTAACCCACCCGCTCGAGCGCCCGCCGCATGGCGTCACGGGAGCCCTCGTCGTCGTCCACCAGGAAGATCACCGGCTCCACAGCTCCACCCCCTTGTCGCGCACCAGGGCCTCCAGCTCCTCCTCCGTGAGCACCGGCACCCCCAGCGAGCGCGCCTTCTCCAGCTTGCTCCCCGGGTCGTCCCCCGCCACCACGTACGAGGTCCGGCGGCTCACCGAGGAGCTCACCCGGGCCCCCAGCTCCTCCAGGCGGGCCCGGACCTCCGGGCGGGGCCTGGAGAGGGATCCCGTGAGCACGAAGGAGAGTCCCTCCAGGGGCCGCTCCCGGACCCCGGCGTCGGGTTCCTCCATGCGAACGCCATGGGCGGCCAGCCGCTCCACGATCCTCCGGTTGGCCGGGTCGGCGAACCATTCCGTCACCGAACGGGCGATGACGGGGCCGATGCCGTCGACGGCCTCCAGCTCTTCCTCGGTGGCCCCCATCAGCCGGTCCATGGTCCGGAAACGCTGTGCCAGCAGACGGGCGGCCCGCTCCCCCACGTGGGGAATGCCCAGCGCGAAGAGCAGGCGGTGGAGCGGCCGCTCGCGGGCCTCCTCGAGCTCCCGTGCGAGCTTCGCCGCGGAGAGCTCGCCCCAGCCGGGGAGCGAGGCGAGCCGTTCGGGGTCCAGCTCCCACAGCGAGGCGGGGTCCGAGATCATCCCCTCCCGGAGGAGCTGGTCCAGGAGCTTTCCACCCAGGCCCTCGATCTCCATGCCTCCCCGGGAGACGAAGTGGCGGAGCCGCGCGGCCACCACGGCGGGGCACTGCGGGTTGGGGCACCTGACGGCCACCTCGCCCGGGTCCCGCACCACGGGGGTGCCGCAGGCGGGACACCTTTCGGGAATGGCGAAGGGCTCCGCATCCGGGGGGCGCTCCGACAGGTCCACGGCCACCACCTTGGGGATCACCTCGCCGCCCTTGGTGACCCAGACCGTGTCCCCCACCCTCACGTCCAGCCGCTCCAATTCGTCGAAGTTGTGGAGCGTGGCGCGGGAGACGGTGGACCCGGCGATGCGGACGGGCTCGAGCTCGGCCACCGGGGTCAGCACGCCCGTCCTGCCCACCTGCACCACGATGTCCACGACCTTCGTCTTCCTGCCTTCGGGGGGATACTTGAAGGCCACCGCCCACCGCACCGCCCGCGCGGTGGCGCCCAGGGCCCGTTGCTCGTCCAGGCGGTCCACCTTGACCACCACCCCGTCGATCTCGAAGTCCAGCCGCGCCCTCTCCGTCTCCCACCTGTCCAGCACGGGCCACACGGCCTCCAGGTCCGGGCAGCGCTGCCAGCCGGGGTTCACCGGGAAACCCAGCGCCGCCAGGAGCTCCAGGCCCTCGGAGTGCCGCCCGAGCTCCGCGCCCCGGCACCGGGCCACCTGGTAGCACCACACCGACAGCCGCCGCCGGGCCGCCTCCGCGGGGTCCAGCAGGCGGATGGAGCCCGCCGTGGCGTTCCTGGGGTTGGCGAACTCCGGTTCGCCCTCGCGCCGCCGCTCCCTGTTGATGGCGGCGAACACGGACCGCGGCATGTACACCTCGCCCCGGACCTCCAGGAGCTCCGGGGCTCCCTCCAGCACCAGCGGCAGGGCGCGGATGGTGCGGGCATTGGCCGTCACGTCATCGCCCACCAGGCCGTTGCCCCGCGTCACGGCCCGCACCAGGCGCCCCCCCTCGTAGAGCAGGGAGATGGACACGCCGTCCACCTTCAGCTCCGCCACCAGACCCTCCGGGGGATGGCCCAGCGCCCGGCCCACCCTGGCGTACCACTCCCGCAGCTCCTCCCGGTTGTAGGTGTTCTCCAGGGAGAGCATGGGCACCTCGTGGCGGACCTGCCGGAGCTCGTCCAGGGGCTCGCCGCCGACCCGCTGCGTGGGCGAGTCCGGCGTCACCAGCTCGGGGTACCGCTCCTCGAGCTCCCGGAGCTCGGCGAAGAGCCGGTCGTACTCCAGGTCGGAGATCTCCGGCTGCGCCAGCACGTAGTAGAGCCGGTCGTGGCGCCGGATCTCCCTCCGGAGCTCCTCCACGCGGTCGCGGACCGCGGCGGGTACCGTCATCGCCGCCGCCTCCGCCGTCGCGGCCTGCGGTCCCTCCGGGCCCTCGTCCCGGGATCGGCGGCCGTTCCGTGGGTCCTCAGGCGGTCCAGCGCACGGTTCCACGCCTCCCAGGGCTCCCGGGGCAGCAGCTCCGACTCCACCGCGAGGGTGTAGAGCTGCCAGGCCACCGGGAAGTACTCCTGCCGGGCGAGCCGTGTCACCTGGCGTCCCTTCTCCGGCGCCTTCAGCATCTTGCTGATGGTGAACATGCCCTGCTTCATGAGGTGGAGGTTCCGGTTGGAGATGTGGAGGCGCGCCGCGGGGGGTTCCAGCAGGTTGTCCAGCGCCTCCAGGAGGGCCGGATTGTCGACCCTCTGGCCCGGGGGCGCCACCCTGGCGAGGATCCCCGCAAAGGCCGGCAGGAACGAGGCCCCCAGCAGGACCGCGTCGTGGGGCTCGAACCCCATGGCCACCCGCCGGTCGGCGGCCCGCAGCACCTTCCCCAGGGCAGACCCCGCCGCCTCCGCCTCGGGGAACACCAGCTTCAGGATGCCGAAACGCCGCCACGCCGAGCAGATCCCGTGGGCGGACCCGGACTTGAGGACTTCCAGGAGCTCGTAGGCCAGACGGGCCGGTGACGCATCCAGGATCAGCTCCCGGTTCCGGTGGATGGCCGCCTCCAGCTCGGGCTCCAGCTCGAACTCCAGCCGGACCATGTACTCCAGGGCCCGGAGCATCCGCACGGGATCCTCCCGGAACCGCAGGTCCGGCGGGCCGATGGAGCGGAGGACCCTGGCCTCCAGGTCCTCCATGCCACCCACGTAGTCGAGGATGGAGTAGTCGGCGATGTTGTAGAAGAGTGCGTTCACGGTGAAGTCCCGGCGCCAGGCGTCCTCGGCCGGGCTTCCGAAGACCTCGGTCTCCACCACCGCCTCCCGGGGCGTCTCCTCCGCCTCCGTGGCGAGCTCGGACTCCTCGCCCTCCTCCCAGCCGTCGGGCACCTCGGGGGGCTCCGGGGATGCCCTGAAGGTGGCCACCTCCACGATGCCGTCCGCGAACATCACGTGGACCAGGCGGAATCGCCGCCCGATGATCCGGGAGTTGCGGAACAGCCGCCGGATCTCCTGGGGCCGGGCGTTGGTCACCACGTCGAAGTCCTTGGGCCGCTTGCCCAGGAGCAGGTCCCGCACCCCGCCACCCACCAGGTAGGCCAGGTACCCCGAGCGGTGCAGCCGGTAGAGGACCTTCAACGCCCCGGACGAGATGTCACTGCGGGAGACCGTGTGCTCGGGCCGCGGGACGACCCTGGGCTCGTGCCGGATGGGAAGGGTGCTGTTCACTCGGCTCCCGTTCCCCTCAGGCCCCGGTGGACAGGACGACCTTGCCGAACTGCTCCGCCGCCTCGAGACGCCCGTACGCCTCGCGCCCCCGTTCCAGCGGGAAGACCCGGTCCACCACCGGCTCGAGCCTCCACTCGGTCACGGCCCGGACCACCCGGCGCCAGTCCTCCCGCGAACCCATGGTGGACCCGATGATGGAGAGCTGGTTCCAGAAGATGATCCGGATCTCCTCGGCGGGGTCGGGGCCGGTGGTGGCGCCGCAGGTGACGATCCGCCCACCCCGTGCCGCCGAGCGCAGGGACTGCATCCACGTGGCCTTCCCCACCGAGTCCACCACCACGTCCACCCCCCGCTTGCCCGTGAGCTTCCGGACCTGCCGGGACACCTGGTCGTCCGCCGGGAGCAGCTCGTCCGCGCCGAGCTCCCGGGCCCTCTCCAGCTTCTCCTCCGAGCGGGAGGTCACGAGGACCCTGGCGCCCACGTGCCTGGCCAGCTGCAGGCAGGCCAGGGAGACCCCACCGCCGATGCCGTGGATGAGCACGGTCTCGCCGGGCCGCAGGCCGCCCCGCTCCACGAGCATCCGCCAGGCCGTCAGGTAGGTCAGGGGGAAGGCCGCGGCGGACTCCCAGCCCAGGTGGGCCGGCTTCGGCGCCAGGGAGGCCGCCGGAACCACCACGGCCTCGGCGAAGGTGCCGTCCACGTGCTCGCCCAGGATGCCGTACCGCACGCAGAGGGACTGCTCCCCCTTGAGGCAGAACTCGCAGCTGCCGCAGGACAGCCCCGGGTCGAAGACCACCTCAAGGCCCGGCTCGACGTCCTCCACCCCCGGGCCCACGGCGTCCACCACGCCGGCGCCATCGGCCCCGCCGATGTGGGGCAGCTCGATGGGAATTCCCGGAAGCCCGCCCAGCACGAACAGGTCCAGGTGGTTCAGCGCGGCGGCCTTCAGCCGGACCCGGACCTGCCCCGGTCCCGGCTCGGGCAGCGGCCGCTCGCCGAAGCGGATCCGGTCCACGCCTCCATGCTCCTCGAAGTACAGGGCACGCATGCTCGCCATGGCACACCTCCAACGACCGGAGGCGGGTGCATCCCGCTCCGGCGGCACATTGTAGCAGCGGGACACCGGCCAGGTGGGCGCCGCGGGCTCGGGCAACCACCTCGAATCGAGATCCAGGCGGTGGAGGATGTGGTGCCCGCCGGCCTCGCCCGGGCCGTGGCCTGGCCCCTCACCATGGACAAGGGCTCACCCACGGGAGACTGTTTTCCTCACGCCACGAAAGAAAACCACATCTGTCCCAGGATGCCCCCCCTCATGAACGATGCCACCCGGCCCCACCCCTCCCCCTCCGGCGCCATCCGGTCCATAATGGAGCCATGGACAGCGACACTCGCAGACTCGTCGGCATCGCCACCCTGGTCGTCCTCGTTCCCCTGGCCATCGTGGTGGCCTGGAACTGGCGCGAGCGCGGGCGGCCCGTCCTGCGGGAGGTCCGGGTCGTCACCGCCTCCGACAGCGACCCCACCTTCAGGGACGGGGCACGCCACCTGGACCCGGGCGAGGGCTACCGTCTCGCGGTGGCGCTGAAGGTCGAACAGCGGGGGAAGGGAACCTTCTGGTTGAGCCCCGCCCGGGATCTGGTGCTGGACGGCCGCCCCGTGGAACACGAGGTGGCCGACAGGTGGCCCGAGAGCGATCGGGTTCTCCGGGTCTTCTGGTCCACCATCGAGTGCTCCTACCTGGGGGGCGAGCTGCGGTCGGCCAACGCGAAGGAACGTCTCGTGTGGCGAACCTTCCTGGCCCCGGAGCTCGGGCGCGGCATGACGGCCGACGGGACCTTCGAGGCCCACAACGACGACTTCCTCGGGCAGCTTCCCCCGCCCCCGGACCCGCCACCGGGCACGCTGCGCTTCTACGCCAGGGTGGAGGTCGCCGAGGAGAGCTCCAGCCTGAAGGCGCTCCAGGCGGCCAGCTCCCTGGGGCCCGCCGAGCTCTGGAACCCCTCGCTCCCCGTGGTGAGCCGGGCCCTCCGGGCCCCGGAGGGGATCGACCCCTCGGTGGGCGAGCTGTTCCTCCTGCCCGGTTTCGAGGTCTGCCCCGACGACCCGGGCGCTCGCGCGGCCATCCTCGGAGCCGCGGGTCACCCGTTGGCCGAGCTCACGGCATCCCGCCTGGCCACCACCTCGTGGCTCCTCGCCGCCGTGGCGGTCTCCGGCTCTCCGGAGCTGGACCGGGCCTCGCTCGAGCCCCTGGGGAAGCTCCGGCTGAACGGGCCGCTGCTCGAGAGCCGGGGCCGGACCCTCTCCTGGGGTGGGGACGTCCGGCCCGGGGACCTGCTGGAGCTGGACCGGCACTGGATGGTGCTCCACGCCGACGACGGTGACGGTCATCTGAGCGCCGGCGACCTGGTCCTCCACTGCTGGGGCCGCCCCCCCGTGGTGGTGCCCATGCTGGACGCCCTGGACCTGGGCGCCTCGGGGCTCGCGCTCTTCCGCCATGGCAGCTCCTGAGCCGGGAGGCGCCTCCCTGCTGAAGGCGAGCGGGCTCCGGATCGAGGTCCCGGCCGCCACCGGGGGGTGGGCCCCGGCGGTCGACGGCATCTCCTTCGAGCTGGGCCCCGGGGAGCGCACGGCGCTCGTGGGGGAGTCGGGAGCCGGGAAATCCCTCACGGCCATGGCGTTGCTGGGGCTCGTTCCACCTCCCGCCAGGCTGGCGGGAGGTTCGGTGCTCGTGGGAGACACCGACATGCTCCGTGCGGACGAGGCGGCGCGTCGAGCCGTCCGCGGGCGGGTGATCGGGTTCGTGCCCCAGGAGCCGGCCTCGTCGCTCAACCCCGTGCTGTCCATGGGCTTCCAGATCCGGGAGGCACTGCGCCTCCACCGCGGTCTCGACGGAACCGAGGCCCGGCGCGCTGCCCGGGAGCTCCTCGCCAGCGTCGGCCTGCCCGACGGCGAGTTCCTCCGCGCCTACCCCCACCAGCTCTCCGGGGGCCAGGCGCAGCGGGCGGCCCTTGCGCTGGCCCTGGCCGGCGGGCCACGGCTCCTTGTGGCCGACGAGCCCACCACCGGCCTGGACCTGACGACGCAGGGCGGTGTCCTCCACCTCCTCGACGACCTGGGACGGGAGCATTCACTGGCGCTCCTGCTGGTGACCCACGACCTCGCGGTGGCCACGGCCCTCGTCCGGAAGGTCCTGATCATGTACGCCGGCGAGCTCGTGGAGACCGGCCCGGTGGACCTCCTCGCCCGGACACCGCTCCACCCGTACACGGTCCGGCTGGTGGCCGCGGCCCGCGGCGAACCCGGCAGCGACCGCCAGGGGCTCCGCACCTGTGCCGCGCCCCCGCCGGGCCGCTGGCCGGCCGGATGCCGGTTCGAGCCGCGCTGTCCCCTGGCCCGCCAGGCCTGCCGGACCACGCACCCCGGGCTCGCCACGGCGGGGCCGGGGCACGCCGTCCGGTGCCCCGTGGTCCTGGAGGGGACGGGGCCATGAGCCGGGTCCTGCTCGAGGCCACGGGGCTCACCCTCTCCTACGCCCGCCGGGGCATCACCGGCTCCGGGGAACGCACCCTGGCGGTCCGCGGCGTCGATCTTTCGGTCGCCCGAGGGGACTCCGTGGGCATCGTGGGGGAATCGGGCTCGGGGAAGAGCTCCCTGGGCCGGCTGCTGGTGGGGCTGGAGCGGCCCGGGACGGGCACGGTACGGTTCGACGGGATCCCCATCTCCCGGCTCGGCACCCCGGAGCTGCGCCCCCTGCGGCGGAGGTTCCAGATGGTGTTCCAGGACGCCGGTGGTTCGCTGGACCCTCTGCTCCCCGTGGAGACCATCGTGGCCGAGCCGCTGCTGGCCCACGGGATCGCCACCGGGCGGGAGGCGTCCGACAGGGTGGCCTCCCTCCTGGCCGCCGTGGGCCTGCCGGGGGAGGCCGCCCGCCTTCGCCCCGGCGCGCTCTCCGGCGGCGAGCGGCAGCGCGTGGCCCTGGCGCGGGCCCTGGCGCCGGAGCCCGAGCTGCTGGTGCTGGACGAGCCCGTGTCCGCCCTGGACGCCTCCATCCGCGGGCAGGTCCTGGAGCTGCTGATGGAGCTCCGGGAACGGTTCGGCCTCACCCTGGTGGTGATCTCCCACGACCTGACCACCGTCCGCCGGCTGACCCACGGCGTGTCGGTGATGCACGCCGGGGCCTTCCTGGAGGCCGGACCCACGGAGGCCGTCCTCGCCGACCCCTCCCACCCCTGCACGCGGACGCTCCTGGCCGCCGAGCCGCGCCTGGGGTCCGAGGCCACCCTCCCCCCCGAGACCCCGTCCGGCCCCGCGGCGGCGTGGCCGCCCGGAGCATGCTCCTTCGCCCCCCGCTGCCCGCTGGCCACGGACCGCTGCCGCGAGGCCCCCTCCCTGCTGGAGGTGGCCCCCGGCCACCGGGTGGCCTGCCACGAGGTGGGTCGGGAAGCAAGGGCGTGAGGGCGTCAGGACGTCCCCCGCCGGCCGGGGAGAGCAGGGGTGCAGGGGCGAGGGGGGGGGACACGCCGGCGGGGTTCGCTTCCCCAGCCCGATGAAGCAGAGGGCGCGCCCGGGACGACCACCGGACGCGGCCGCCGTCTCCCGCCGCCGCTCACCGCCGCCATCCCCGATCCCCGACGCCGCCATCCGCCCCGCACGGACCCGGCCAGGGCTTGACATCCAAGACGGTTGCTGACCTCCTGACCCTCATTCGTTTCACGCGAGCCAATTGCAAGACTCTCTGAAGGTCACACCCATCTGCCCGGCGTGAAATCGTACGCAGGTCCGGGATTTTTCTATCCTTCATTCTTGATCCGATCAATCCGTGGAATCCGTGGTTCACTTTCCCGGATGGGTGGGGGCCGTTGCCGCAGGAATCCACCTCGATCCAGGACTCCTGCAACAGGTTCACGTTTGACGTTTCACGATGGACCGGACGGACACCCCCGTCACCGCCTCAGGCGGCCGAGGCAGCGGACGTCGTGGTCGGCGAGGTTGCCGGCCAGGCGCCAGGGATCGAGCTCCCGTCCCGAGGGCAGGCGGCCCGTGGCGTGGAGCGTGGTGGCATCCACGGTTTCGAGAAGCTCGAGGAGCCTCTCCCGGTACTTCTCGAAGGTGGCGAGGAGGTCATGTCCGGGGGGGATGGGAGGAAGGTCGCCGGGCAGGACATCCGAGCCCGAGAGCAGGGCTCCGAGCCGAGCGATGGCCCGGCGGTCCTCCTCGATCATGGCCCGGAGGACCTCCGGGTCGCCCGGAGGAAGACCGAGGGATCGCAGGGTGCCGGGGGTGTCACGCAGCGCGGAGCAGAAGACCAGGAATTCGGTGATCTCGGACACGGCTCAGGGCTTCGGAAACACGAGCTCCGAGGCGTGGATGACCTTGTGGACGAACACGTTGTTCTCCACGTCGCGGAGCTCCAGCACGAGCTCGGGATCATCGAGCGTCGTGTCGGCCTGGATCAGCCCGAAGTACTGGAGAACCTCGCCCGACGTCGCCCCGATGCAGAGCTCACGGTACGGTACCGCCTCGCGGCAGGACCTGCCCCTCTGGTAGAGCGGGCTGGGAACGAACTCCCAGAGCACGTAGCCGCCGCGCTCCTCGAGCCAGGGGAGACGATGGAGCTCGGTCCGGTGAATGTCTCCAGAGAGCAGCACCACGCCGTCCACGCGGTGACGGGCGATGGCGTCCATGAGCCGGGCGCGTTCCACAGGGTATTCCACCCAGGCGTCATCCTTCCGGGGATGGTCGTTGAAGGGCGAGCCGCAGGCCAGGATCTTGAAGGTGGCCTCCGAGACTGCCAGGTGTTCCACGAGCCAGTCGAGCTGGGCCTGGCCGAGGATGGTGGCATGCTCCGGGTCCTTCCGCGCCTCGGATGTGGGCGTCCGGAAGCTCTGGTCGTCCAGGAGGTAGATCTCCACGTCCCCCCACCGGAGGAGCCAGAAGGTCGCCGGCACCCCGGGGAGGCCGAAGGAAGGGTTCGGGGTATAGCGCCTGAAGGTGGCGAGGGCCAGTGGGCCGACGGGGTTCGTGATGTCACCGTTGTTGATCCCCGTCTCGTGGTCGTCCCAGGTGGCCACCCAGAAGGTCCTGCGGCTCATCTCGTGAAAGCCGTGGGCCTCGCGGAGCACCTCATAGGCCATCGGCAAGGTCCTTCCAGCCTTGTCCACAAAGCGGGCAGTGGCGCCGTCCAGCCGCTGTTTCGCCGCGGCGGAGGGATCCTTCTTCCAGGCCGCCCGGGCCTTTCGCCAGGACCGGCCCTCCCACCACACCAGCCCGTCGGCGTAAGGGGTGTCGCCCAGTGCCACCATGAGGTCGGGGGCCGCAGCGGCAATGGCGGACCAGACGGCCGGCCGGGTGACCCGCCAGTCATCGGCACCGCTCCCCACGGCCATGGAGAGCCGGACCGGGGTTCCGGGTTCAGGGGGGGTGAGGAACGTGAAGCCGTCGCCGCCAGCCGGCTCGAGCCCCTCGGCCTCCACGGTGTACCGGTAGTGGGTGGCAGGCTCGAGGCCCTGGAGGTGAATCGTGCCCATCAGCGCACCGTCCACCGTGAGATCCGTCCAGGGGGTGGCGACCGTGTCGCCGCCCGTGGCGGGCGCGGCCACGATTCTCACCCGGACCGGGACGCCGGCCTGCAACCAGACGGCGATGCCATCGGGGGCCGGGGAGCCGAGAACGGGGCCCCGCACGAGCCAGGCTGGCGGGTCTCCGGAGCCGGCGGCCAGGGGCAGGGTGACGAGGAGGAGCAGGAGGACGATGCGAGTGGCGGGTTTCAGCATGCCCCAAGGTTACCGCTCCCGGTGACGAAAGAAAAGCCGGCACTGTCCCCGGCAGAGGGCTCCCGGCTATACTCGGACCATGACACGGCTGGCAGCCCTCCTCGGTGTCTCTCGCGCTCCCTTCCTGGCACTGCCGGTCGCCCTGGTGGCCTGTGGTGCCGGCGCCGCCGCGGTGGACGGGGCGATCTCGTGGCAGCGGGTTCTCCTCACCCTCGTGGGTCTCGTGGCCCTCCACATGGCGGTGAACATCTTCAACGAGGTCAGTGACCTGCGGACGGGCATCGACCTGGAGACGAACCGCACGCCCTTCTCGGGGGGGAGTGGCACCCTCCCCTCGGGCAGGCTGTCACCACGTGCTGCGCTGGCCTTCGGGGTCGTGTGCGCGGCGGTGGGGCTCGGCGTTGGCGTGTGGTTCCTGCTCCGGGTGGGGTGGCCCCTGGTGCCCCTGATGGTGGTCGGGGCGGTGACGGTGCTGACCTACACCGACGTGCTTGCGAGGATCGGTCTGGGCGAGCTTGCGGCGGGGCTTGGCCTGGGGAGCCTCCCGGTGCTGGGTGTCGCCCTGGTGCAGGATGGCCGTCTCGGACCGGCGGCCGTGGCGGCCTCGGTTCCCGCCTTCTTCATGACATTCAACCTCCTGCTGTTGAACGAGTTTCCAGACGAGGAGGCCGACCGCAGGGGAGGCCGGAGGAACCTCGTCCTGCTCCTGGGACGGAGACCGGCCGCCGGACTCTACATGCTGGCGGTCCTGGCCGTGCCAGCAGCACTGGGCGGCGCGGTGGCTCTCGGGTTCCTGCCCTGGCAGGCGCTCCTGGCAGTGATTCCCACGGCCCTGGTCGTACCGGCGGTGCGGTGGGCACTCCGTGAGCCCGGAAACCCCGTCCCGGTCCAGGCTCTGGGAGCCAACGTGGTGTGGAACCTGGCCACGAACCTGGTGCTGGGGTTCCTCCTGGCCGCGGCGTCCGGACTGCTGTAGCCGACACCTCCCTCCTCGTCCGACTTCGCCGGGGAGGAGGCCTCCTCCCCGGAGCCGGGCGCCTGATCGTTCCAAGCAGCCCGATTCCTGCCGAGGCGAGGCCACCCCTCGTCATCGATCACGAGGCCCACGACCCCCCGTCCACGGCGCCAGCGCCTCCCGGATCCTCTCCCCCACCCCCGGGACCCCCAGGAGGCCCGGGGACGGGGGAATACCCATCACCCTCCACCGGCCAGTGAGCCCGGCGGACCGAGGTCCGCGCTCCGGGGAGAGTCCGTGACGGTGTGGACGGACCCCTGACCTCGGGGCAGGGCGCACCTCGATGCCATCGTATCTCCATGTATCCGCGCCTGTTGGAGACAGCGCAACATCCCCCACCTCAGGGGCCTGACAGGGGTCGTGCCATGCCGGCTCGACGACCTCCGTTCGCGTTCTTCTTGACAGGGCCGGTTGCGGGGGAATAATCGGGCGTCGGTCCTTCGGGGCCATCACATTCAGGCCGGCCGGGAGACGGAGCCGGAGGAGGTTGCACCATGACCGTGACGTTGACCGGGAACGCCCTGACCATCGAGGACATCGTCTCCGTGGCCCGGGACGGTGAACGGGTGGAGCTGGACCCCGGGGCCCTGGAGCGCATCCGTGCCTGCCGGGCGTTCATCGAGGAGCGGATCGCGGCCCGCGAGATCATGTACGGTGTCAACACGGGCATCGGCGAGTTCTCCGAGGTGGTGCTCTCGGACGAGCAGGTCCGCGAGTTCCAGAAGTACCTGATCTACAACCACGCGGCGGGCATCGGCGAGCCCGTCCCGGAAGACCGGGTGCGGGCGGCCATGCTGCTCCGCGCCAACGTGCACGCCAACGGCCACTCGGGCTGCCGGCCCGAGATCACCCTTGCGCTCCTGGAGATGCTCAACCGGGGCGTGACGCCGGTGGTCTGCGCGAAGGGGTCGGTGGGGGCGTGCGGCGACCTTGCGCCCATGAGCCAGATCGCCCTGCTCCTGATGGGGGAGGGGGAGGCGTTCCACGGGGGCGAGCGCCTTCCGGGAGCGGTGGCCCTGGAGCGGGCGGGGATCCGCCCGCCGGGCCTCGAGGCCCGGGACGGCCTGGCCACCATCAACGGGTCCAACCTCATCACGGCCATCGGGGCGCTTGTGGTGTACGACGCCGAGCGGTGGATCCGGCAGGCGGAGATCGCCGCGGCCATGTCCCTGGAGGCGCTCAAGGCCAACATGAAGCCCTACGACGCGAGGCTCCACGAGCTCAGGGGGTTCCAGGGCGCCGTGGCCTCGGCCGCCAACATCCGCAAGGTGGTGGAGGGCTCCGACCTGCTCTCGGGGAGGGAGAAGGTCCGGGTCCAGGATGCCTACTCCATGCGGTCCACGCCCCAGGTGGTCGGTGCGGCGCGGGACCAGCTCCGGTGGACACGCCAGCAGATCGAGATCGAGGCCAACGGGGTGGGGGACAACCCCATCTTCCTGCCGGAGGACCGGGTCGTGCTCACGGGTGCCAACTTCCAGGGGACCCCGGTGAGCCTGCCGCTGGACACGCTGGGCGGGGCGATCACCATGGTGTGCGTGCTCTCGGAGCGCCGCCTCAACCGGCTCACCAACCCGGCCCTCAGCGTGGGGCTCCCCCCCTTCCTCACGAAGGGGGCCGGCATGTTCTCGGGGCTCATGCTCAGCCAGTACACCGCCGACATGCAGATCGTGGAGCAGAAGGTGCTCTCCACCCCGGCGTTCATCCAGTCCATCCCGGCCGCGGCCGACCAGGAGGACTTCGTGTCCATGGGGATGAACTCCGCCCTGAAGACCCGGCAGATCCTGGACACGGCGGCCGGCGTCCTGGGGATCGAGTTCTTCGCCGCGGCCCAGGCGCTGGACTTCAGGGAGTTCACCCCGGGCCGCGGGACCCGGGCGGCTCACGCCGTGGTCCGCCGCCACGTGGAGTTCCTGGACGAGGACCGCCCGCTCCACAGGGACCACAACACCATGATGGACCTGGTCCGCAGCCTGGAGATCCTGGAGACCGTCGAGGCCGAGATCGGGCCGCTGGAGTGACCCTGGGTGCTCCCCGCCGACCGTGTGCCCGTCGGAGGCGGTGGCCCCGACACGGCCACTGACCCGGACATCGGCCGCCGTCTCCGGCCACCGGTCGCCGTCAAGGCCGGCCCCCGTTGCCGAAGGTGTCGGCCAGCCCCTGGACCACGGCCCGCGAGAACTGCTCCCGCCACCGCGCCTCCAGCAGGAGGTTCCGGTCCTCGGTGTTGGCCAGGTTGCAGACCTCCAGGAGAACGGCGTTCTGGGCCAGGTTGTACCGGAGCACCGCCGGCACCCATCTCCGCCGGCCCCTGAGGATCGAGCCGCGGACCGGCTCGTAGGGGTGGACCTCCAGGCCCTCGGAACGGAGGGCCGCCACGATCTTGCCGGCCAGGCGGCGCGACGAGGCCTCGGCCCGAGCCCTGAACCCCTTGCTCATCTTCACCCGGGGGTGCCTCCGGTACTCCTCGTACTTGGAGAGCGAGCGCCGGTTGACCGTGAAGCTCCCGGGGCGGAGGTGCCGGTCCGGCACGTAGACCATGGCCCCGCGCACGCTGGGGTGGAGTGAATCCGCGTGGATGGAGACGAAGACCACGCGGGAGCGGGGAATCCCCTTCTTCTCCCGGCCCAGGACGATGTCGTTGGCCAGGTACCACCTCAGGTGCACCCCCGTCTTGGAGTCGTTGAGCCTGAAGGGCGGGTGGGTGAGCAGGTACTGGTCCCTGTCCTGCTTGAGACGGTCGCGATCCACCACGGCATACCCCCGGCTCCGGTCCTTGATGGTGGTCCACACGGTGGCCTTGGTGTGCCGCTCCAGGTTCCGCTTGATCCGGCACAGGATGTCGTAGGCGTAGGTGGACTCCCAGACACCGGCCACGGTGGCGCCCGAGTCGCGGTTGCCGTGCCCGGAATCCAGGATCACGTGGACCCCGGAGAGGTCCGCCGCATGCACCTTCTCCACGAACCGTGACAGCTCCTGCCGCTCCTTCTCCCACGCCACCCGCCTGGGGTGCCCCCGGGGCAGGAACTCGGGGAGCAGGAGGTCCAGCGGGATCTTCACGGGGAACCCCACCGGGATCGACGTCACGTCCGCGATCCCCGACCTGCGGGCGATCTTCGCCGCCGTGGCGTTGACCTCGGCCGCATGGAGCTGCCCCGTGAACCGGACCACCACCGCCGAGTAGAGGGCCTCGCCCCGCCGCAGGCGGTAGACCGCGAACTCGCCCCGGCCGTCCCTCCCGTACTCCAGCACTCCCGCCCCGGCCGGTGCCGACCGGGACCCGGCCACCGGCGTGGGCCGGACGGGCGTGGGAGCCACCGCGCCGGCCGTCGACGTGGGGGCCATCGGCCGCGGCGTCGGCGTGGACGTAGGGACCGGAGTGGGGGTGGGCGTGGGCGTCCTGGGCACCGGGACGTTCCTGAAGGCGGGGACCAGGTGGGCCTCCGGGATCAGGAGCACGGCCCCTCGCCGTGGGGGCCCGCCGGCCAGCTCGGGGTTCACCCTCCGGAGGAGGCCTGCCCTGCCGGCGTCCCCGGTGAAGGTACGGGCGAGCCACGCCCAGCTCTCCTCGCCGCCACCGAACGGATCGAGGACCAGGTGGCGCCACCCGTCCCGCACCCTGGAGTCGGCCGGGAACAGGTGGCGAACGGCCTCCAGGCGGAGATCTCCCCGGAGGACCTCCACCGGGATGGACACCCGCACGTCCCGGAAGGGGCCCCTTCCACCGTTGATCCTCCTGAGCTCCCCGGCCACCGCGGGGGACCCGCACAGCCGCCGGGCCAGCGAGTACCATCCGTCACCGCGTTGCGGCAGGGTCCTGAGGACCGGGGTGGAGCCCCGGCTCCAGACCAGCCGTCCCACGGCGCCCATCTCGATCTCGAGGCGCCGCGGCCTGTCACCCGCCGCTGCGGCGGTGAGGGTGGCGAGGCCGAGCACCACGAGGAGCCGGACGGCCCGGACCGGCGGGCCGGCGCGGTGCGGCGAATCGCTGGAAACCCGTCTCACGACGTGCGGCCAGGGGGCCGGACCGAGGGATTCTCGAGGTGTATACTCCGGTCGGTTTCCATGGACGCCGCGATGGTATCACGCCTCGAATCGTGCACCGAATGCCGCCGTCAGGCCGAGGCCGCCGGCCCCGACACCTGGAGGGCCCTGATGGGCTGGCTGGCATCCCTGGAGAATCACGTTCCCCGGGAGGGGACACTCCACGAGGCGATGAGGTCCCTCTCCCCCTTGATCCCCTCGTCCAGGGTCTCCATGGTTGTTCCCCTCCCGGACCGCCACCTCCGGGTCATCGCCGCCTCCGACCGTGACCGGATGGACGACCTGCTGATCGTGCTGGAGCGCTACCCCGAGCTTGAACGGGTCCTCGAGTCCGGCGAGCCGCTGTTCATTCCCGAGGTGGCCCGGTCAGAGCTCATGGCCCCCGTCCTGCCCTTCGTGGCCGGGAGCGGGGTGGTGGGGATCATCGCAGTTCCCGCCAGGCTGGATGAGATTCCCGCCATCCTCCGGCTGATCACACGGAACCGGCCTCTCGAGACGGGAGACTTCGTGAGGGCCCGGGCAGCAGCCCACCTCCTGGGTCACCTGACGGAGACTCAGGCGGGTGATGCGCCTGCTGCCGACAGCTGGATGGATCTCGGCCTTCGCGTGGGCGACGTGATCCTGGATGTTCTCGCCAACGGGCGGATCCATCGGGTCTGGGGGGATGCAATGTCGGTCTTTCACCGGACCCCAGGGGAGCTCGAGGGGGCCAGCTGCCACTCGCTGTTCGATCCAGAAGAGGACAGCGGCGGCTGTCGCAGCATGCAGCGGGTCTTCGAGTCCGCCACGGTCCGGCAGGTCGAGCCGGTCACGGCCACCACGGCCACCGCCCCGCCGAGGCGGTGCCGGATATGGGCCGTTCCCCGGCGCGGCATCCTCCCCGGAATCCTGGTGGCCCTGAGAGTGGACCGTCCGGGGGAGCAGGAGCTTCTGATCGGAGACATCCCCGTGGGTGCCGTGCTCCTCGAGGAGGGGAGCATCGCCGGGATCAACACCCTGGCGGCAGGACTCCTGGGGTCCGAGCCCGGCGAGCTGGCCGGGCGGCCCGCAGGCTCGGTTCCCGGCTTGCTGGAGCCCCGTGGTGACCGCCCCCCCTTCAGCGTGGTACGCCGGGCCACCGGGAACACGCCGGCGTCCAGGGAGCTCCTCCTCCTCGTCCCGGACGGGAGGGACGACGAGGCTCACGGGAGGGAGTGCCGCCTCAGGGAGGCGCTTGCCAGGCAGGCCGCCGAGCTGGAGGAGGCCCACGCGAGAGCCGAGGAGCTCGAGGCGCTCACGAGCCGGTTCCTGGCCAGCTCGGCCCACGAGCTCAAGACGCCGCTCACCGTGCTCCAGAGCTACCTGGAGATCCTCTCCTCGGACCTCTCGGAGGGGCTCTCCGACGAACAACTCTCGTTCCTCCAGATCGCCTACCGCAACGTCCTCAAGCTCAAGCGGCTGGTGGTGGACCTGGTGGAGCTGGCCGCCCTGGAGGGGGGCAGGATCCACCTCCAGATCGATCGCGTGAAGGCAGGCCCCGTGGTGGACGCGGTGATGGAGGACATGGGCCCCCTGGCCCGCGAGGCGGGGCTCGGGCTGCACGTGGAGCTCCCGGAGGATCTCCCCGACCTGAGAGCCGACGCCTTCAGGGTCCAGCAGGTCCTGTACAACCTCCTGGACAACGCCATCAAGTACACCAACCCCGGGGGAACCGTCACCCTGTCAGGGCGCCGGGAGGGGGACTCCGTGGTCCTGGAGGTCCGCGACACTGGTGTCGGCATCCCGGACGAGCAGGTCCACACCATCTTCGATCCCTTCGTGAGGATCCCCACCGAGGGCTGCCGCAGCGTGGGCGGGTCGGGGCTCGGGCTCACCATCTCCCGGCGGATCACCAGCGCCCTGGGCGGCCGCCTGACCCTGAGCAGCACCCACGGCGAGGGTAGCGTCTTCTCCCTCCACCTGCCGGCGTGGCCGGCCACGGACCCCGGCACCGATGGCTGAAGCGTGCCGGCGCCTCGCAGGCGACCGGACCCTCCGCCGTCTGGCCGCGCTGCTCGGGAGGGAGACCGCCTGGGTGACCGGGGGCTACGTCAGGGACCGCCTGCTGGGGGGTCGCCCCGACGAGGTGGACCTCGTGATCCACGGCACCGTGGAGTCGGCCGGCGGTGCGGCCCGCGCGATCGCGGAGGATCTGGGTGTCGGGCCCCACCTCGTGGGCAGGGCACCCCGCGCCGTCTGGCGCATCGAGACTCCCGCCCTCAAGGTGGAGATCTGGCCCCTCGGGGAGCTCACCCTGCGCGAGGATGCCCTCCGGAGGGACTTCACCGTGAACGCTCTCCAGTGGCGCCTCCCGGGCGGTCCCCTGAAAGACCCGGCCCGCGGTCTTCCGGACCTCCGGGCGCGGTTGCTGCGGGCCATCTCCCGCGAGAACCTGGCAGGCGACCCCGTGCGCATCCTGCGTGCCGTCCGGCTGACCGCCCAGCTCCCGGGCTTCGCACTCGAGGAGCACACCGGGGCGATGGTCCGTGACCTCGCCCCGGTGATCGCCACGGCTCCCCGCGAGCGCGTGGGACACGAGCTCCTCCGCCTCCTGGAGGGCCCGGCGCCCTCCCTGGGGCTGGCCCTGCTGATCCGGCTCGGGCTCCTGGAGCCGTCGGCCCCTCCCGGCGCGAAGGTGCAGCCCGAGATGCTGGTGCGCCTCTGCCCCGCGGCCCACCTGCTGCGGTGCCGCACCCGAGGCCTCCCCCGGCTCCGTGGCCCGCAGGCCACCGCGGCACGGCTGGCCGTGCTCCTGGCGGCGTGGGGTCCGGTGAAGGAAGCTCACCTGGCGGCCCACGCCTGGCCCGGCACGGAGCGGCGAATGGCCCGGTCCGCGGCGGTGGCCCTCCCCCACCTCCTCCGGGAGGTCTCGGGGCCGCCGGCCACCCGGAGGGAGACCATGGCCCTGCTGGGCGAGGCCTTCCCCGCCGCTCTCGCCCTCTCGGCCGCCGCGGCCCTGGTGAGCGGATTGCCCGGCGGTCCGTGGCAGCGGTGGTGGCGGCAGTGGCGAAGGACCGGCCGCCGTCTCCTGACCACCCCACCTCTCCTCAGAGGCGGGGAAATCATGGCGATCACCGGCCTGCCACCGGGACCGCGGCTGGGGCGCCTCGTGACGGAGCTCGAACGTGCCCGGATCCGCGGGGATGTCCGGAGCCCCGGAGGCGCCCGCCGCTGGCTCGAACGTCGCATGGTGGCGCGGGTTGGTATGATGGGGCCCGGAAACGAGGGAGAGGAGTGACGTGGAGCTCAACGAACTGCTGATGTTCATGACCAAGAAGGGTGCATCGGACCTCCATCTGAAGCCCACCCGGCCACCCCTGCTGCGCATCCAGGGCCGGCTGATCCCCCTCAAGGCGGCACCCCTGAAGCCCGGCGATGTGGAGGAGATGCTCACGGCCATCCTCACCCCGGCGCAGAAGGCACGTCTCGAGGAGCGCCAGGCGGTGGACCTCGGCTACGGCCTTCCCGGCGTGGCCCGTTTCCGGTGCAACTTCTACATGCAGCGGGGCACACTCGCCGGGGTCTTCCGGAGGATCCCGTTCGAGATCAAGAACGTCCAGGAGCTGAACCTCCCCGACGTCATCGAGACCTTCACCGAGTACCCCGGCGGCCTCGTGCTCGTCACCGGACCCACCGGTTCGGGAAAGTCCACCACCCTCGCGGCCCTGATCAACAAGATCACGAGCGTCAGGCCCTGCCACGTGGTGACCATCGAGGACCCCATCGAGTTCCTGTTCACGGATGACAAGGCCACCATCTCCCAGCGGGAGGTCGGCACCGACACCCCGACATTTTCCGAGGCCCTCCGCAACACCATGCGGCAGGATCCGGACGTGGTCATGGTGGGCGAGATGCGGGACCTGGAGACCATGTCCACGGTCATCACGGCGGCCGAGACCGGGCACCTGGTCTTCTCCACACTGCACACCAACTCCGCGGCCCAGACCATCGACCGGATCATCGACTCCTACCCCTCGGACCAGCAGGACCAGGTCCGGAGCCAGCTGGCGCTGGTGCTCCGCGCCGTGGTCTCCATGAACCTGATCCCCCGCAAGGACAAGACCGGCCTGGTCCCCGCCGTGGAGATCCTGATCAACTCGCCGAAGATCTCCAAGCACATCGAGCACGGGGAGATCAAGGAGATCCACGAGGAGATGGAGAAGTCCGTGGCCTTCTTCAAGATGCAGAGCATGAACCAGTCGCTCATCGCCCTGCTGGCCAACGGAATCATCAGCTACGAGCAGGCCATGGAGGCCACCACGGCCCCGGAGGACCTCTCGTTGAAACTGCGGAAGCTCTTCCCGTCCATCGAAGAGCGGTTCAGGGAGGGTGCCATGGCGCCATCACCATCAGATTTCTCCGAGATCACCGAGCTCCTCGAGGTGAAGAAGCTCTACGAGGAGCTGGAGGAGCGCCACCGCGTCAAGCTCCAGGAGAAGGAGGAGCACATCGTCAACCTGGAGCAGGAAGTCGCCTCGCTCCGGGAGACGGTGGAGGAACGCTCCGGAGCCACCGACGAGCTCGGGCAGCAGATCGACAACCTTCAGGCCGAGAACCAGCGGCTCCGGGAGGAATCCGCCCAGAAGATCAACCAGCTCAACGAGCGGATCCGTGAGCTCAACCAGCGGCTCATGGAGGCCACCGGCAAGAACCCCTCCAGCTTCTTCAAGAGGTGACCTTTCCCCGCCTCCGGTCTATGATGGGCCGCCGGAGGTGAGATGCCCGAGGACACGGTGGTCCGGGACACGGTGGAGGAGCTGCGTGCCCTGCTCGGAGAAGGTGAGGAGGACGCGCTTCGGATATTCCTCCGCCTGATCCGCCCCGAGGACATCGCGGACTGGCTGGAGTATCTCTCCCCCGACGAGCGGCAGAAGCTGCTCTCCGTCCTGGACAACGAGACCGCCGGGACCGTCCTCGACGACACCACGCCCTCCATCCGGGCCGAGCTCGTGGAGGAGATGGAGCCCGAGCGGCTGGCCCGGATCGCGGAGACCATGCCGCTGGACGAGGCCGCGGACCTCATCGGCGAGATGGAGGAGGAGGAGGGCAAGGAGGTCCTCCAGCACATCTCCTCCGGGGACAAGGAGGTCCTCCGCGACCTGCTCGAGTACCCCGAGGACACCGCCGGCGGCATCATGAACCCCGACGTGGTGGCGCTCCCGCCGGACGCCACCGTGGACGACGCCATCAACGTCCTCAGGGCCTCCGACGAGAACACCGTCACGGCCGCCGTCTACGTGGTGGACGCCAACCGCCGCCTCCTGGGCGTGGTCCGCCTCCGCAGGCTGGTCACGGCCCGCCCCGACGCCCGCCTGGGCGACATCATGCGCACCGACGTGATCTCGGTGCCCGTGGAGGCCGACCAGGAGGAGGCGGCGGACATCGTCGAGAAGTACGACTTCCTGGCCGTTCCCGTGGTGGACCGCGCCGGCCGGCTGCTGGGCGCCATCACCGTGGACGACATCCTCGACGTCATCGAGGAGGAGGCCACCGAGGACATCTACAAGATGGCCGGCTCCTCGGCCGAGGAGGAGGAGTCCGAGTCCATCTTCCACGTGGCCCGCTACCGCCTGCCGTGGCTCCTGATCTGCCTGGGCGGCACCCAGATCTCCACCACCGTCATGGGCATGTTTGCAGGCAGGGTCCCCATGTACGACAGGATCTCCATCTTCGCCCCCGCCATCCTGGCCATGGGGGGCAACACCTCCCTGCAATCTTCCACCACCACCGTGCGCCGCCTGGCCCTGGACACCCTCCCCCGCAAGCGGTACCCCGCCCACGTCCTCCGGGAGATCTCCGTGGCGCTGCTCATGGGCATCGCCTGCGGCATCGTGGAGGCCGGTGCGGCCTTCCTGTTCCACGGCGACCCCAGGATCGGCCTGGCCGTGGGCCTCGCCATGAGCGTGGGCATGTCGGCGGCGAGCCTGCTGGGTGCCGCCATGCCGCTCATCCTCAACCTCGTGGGCGTGGACCCCGCCGTGGCCTCCGGCCCGCTGGTCTCCACCATCAACGACTCCCTGGGCCTCGCCATCTACTTCACCGTGGCCACCCTCATCATGATCTCGATGTAGAGAGAGGGTGAAGAGGCGAAGGGATGAAGCAGGAACGGCGGCGATCTGGCTCCCGCCGGGCGGAGCTCCTGTCCGCGGCCCCGGCCGTGACCGTGGCGGTGCCCGGGCCCGTGGCCGTGAAGGATTCACCCCCTCGCCCCTGCTCCCCAGCACCCCCGCTCCCGTGTCCCCGCCCCCGTTCGTGTCCCTGCACACGAACCGTTCCCGGTCCAGGCAGACCCCACCAGGCGGATGCTACCGCCTCGATCCCCCGAAGGCCGGGGTGGGCACGGTGGTGATCTCGCCGCCCGGTGAGACGGACCAGTGGGGCAGCAGCGGTCCGGGACGCTCGGGGTCGCACCAGACGAGGTCGCGGGGCTCCCCCGCCAGTGCGGGCATGGGCTGGGCGTCCCCCCTGGCCACGCTGAGGACCACCAGCTCGCCCGACACCGTGGCCGCGGCCGCCCATACCTGGTCCGTGGACAGCGCCACCCGGGCGCAGGGGGAGCCCAGCTCGACCGGCGGGATCTCCTTCGACCGCAGCTTGCCCCTCTTCGTGCGCAGCTCGAACCGCAGGACCCGCCCCGCGTCACCGTCCCCGATCCCCACCAGGAGCAGCCTCTCGACACCGGACCACGCCACGTCCACGGCCCGCCCCGGCGGCTTCAACTGCCCCACGGGAAGCAGGGTCCCGGCGTCCAGCAGCGCGACGCCCTTCTCCCCCTCCGCCACGGCGATCAGGCCCATGGAGGTGACCATGGCCACACTCAGCGCCTGCGGGTCCAGTGGCACCCGCTGCACCACCCGGTGCTCCACCAGGTCCACCAGCCAGAGGACCGGCGGGACGCCGCCATCGTGCCGCCGCTCGAAGACCACGAGGATCGTGGCGTCCCGAGAGACGAAGGTCTGCCACGGGTGGCGGATCCCGGCCTCGATCCGGGCGAGGAAGGCGCGGTCCGGCCAGCCCATCACCAGCACGTCACCGGCCACCACCACGTACCGGTCGCTCACCGCTCCGAAGCGGGGCATGGTGACCCTGTCCATGCGCCGGGCCACGCGCCCCGCCCTGAGGTCCAGGACGGTGGTGGTCCCGTGCACGAGGTCCGGCGCGAAGAGGAGCCCTCCCGGCCCCGGGAAGAGCCACGCCACCGGCCCCGCCGGGAAGCTCCGCACGGACCCGGTGGCGGGGTCCACGAGGACCACGCTGTCGCCCACCGAGGCCGCCACCACGCCCGTGGGCAGCTGCCTGGCACCGGCACCCCCCGCTCCCAGGCAGGCCACGAGGGCCACGAACACCAGCGTTCTCCTGATCATGCAGCCACTCTACCACCGGATTCCGCACCGTCGCGGTATGATCCCACCGTCATGCGCCACCCCAGACCACTCGCCGTCCTGGTCCTCCTCCTGGTGGGGGCCGTGCCCGCCGCACGGGCGGCCGGACCCACGGTGCCACCCTCCCGGAGCGATGCCACCGCACCCGTCCCCTGGACGCGTCTCGAACTCAGGGGCTCGAAGTTCTTCATGACGGCCACCACCACCGTGGAGGTCATCCGGGTCTCCGCCGGGCGGGCCCGGCCGGACCTCCGGCAACCCCCGGACCGGCCCCCGGTGGAGGCCGGCGGGCCGTGGGTGGACGTGGTCCGCGTCTCGAGCCGCCTCCCCTTCGGGAAGTCGGAACGGGCCACCGTCTGGCTCGACGGCGCCAGTGGGGCGGTCCTCCAGATGGAGAAGCGCGTGGGCGGCGGCAGGCCCTACTGGAAGCTCCGGCGCTTCGTCCGGGGGGGCTACCACGAGTGGCGGGAGGCCCCTGCCAGCAAGGGCGAGCGGGGGCTCCCCCGGGAGCGGTGGACGAAGCACACCGAGAAGACCGTCCACTGGGATGCGGAAGCGATCGGTGACAGCGTGGTGACCGACTCCTACGCCCTGCTGTACCTGGTCTCGCGGGCCCACGTCCGGGGGACCACCGAACCCCTGGTGCTCCACGTGGTCTCCCGGGGCCGGCTCGTGGAGCTCCGGATCTCGCCAGGTGACAGGGTGCGGCGGCGCGTGTCCTTCGTGGAGGCGTGGCCCGGAGGCTCCCGGAAGCGGTCCGGCCAGATGGAGCTCCTCACGCTCCACGGCGTGCCGCGATGGCTCGACGACCCCGCCGAGCCCGGAGCCGACACGGGCTTCATGGGGATGCGGGGGCCGCTCACGATCCTCGTGGAGCCCGCGCTCGGCATCCCCTGCCGGGTGGAGGGCAGCGTCAAGGACGCGGGGCACCTGACGGTGAGGCTCACCCGCGTGGAGCTCCGGGACGCGCCGTACCGGTGCATTGTCCGTGGGAAGCACCTCGTGGGCATGGCCGGGGGGATGGATGGTCCGAAGGACCGGAGAGGGGAACGGCCGGCCCCACGCCCATCGAGCCCACGGTGATGGTGGGCCTGCCGGTGAGCTTCCTCGTCCAGCCGGCCAGGTTGAGATCCGAGCCCGGGAGCTCGGGCTCCCGGTGGCGGCGGGTGGAGCAGTGGAAGAGGGCCACGCCCTTGGGGCAGACGTGGCCCCGGCTGAAGGGGTCCTCGCGGCCCCCGCGGATGGAGACCACGCGGCCGTCCTTCACCCGGATCTCCAGGCCTCAGATGGCCTCGCAGAGCGCGCAGGCCCGGTGGCGGGTGGCAGCCGTCATCAGGCCGCTCCCAGGAGATGCAGCCAGGCCAGGGCGAGAAGGCAGAGGGCCAGGGTCAGTGGCACGCCCACCCTGGCGTGTTCCCGCCATCCGATGACGATGCCGGAGCCCTGGGCCACCGAGGCCACGATGATGTTGGCGATGCTGCCCACCAGCAGCAGGTTCCCGGCGAAGGTGCTCACCAGGGCCAGCACCACGGCGCCCTGCCCGTCATGGACCCCGGGCAGCAGCAGCATGACCGCCGGCACGTTGGAAAAGAGGTTGGAGCCCACCAGGGTCACCGCCGCGAGGCCGGCCGTGGAGTCCAGCGGAACGCCCCACGAGCCCAGCGCGGCCAGGCCCCGGGCCGCCAGCCCGGTCTCCACCAGCGTGCCGGTGACCACGAAGAGCCCGATGAAGAGCAGCAGCAGGTTCCAGTCCACCAGCTGGAGGAGCCGGCGGGAGGTGATCTCCCGGTTGACCAGGAGGACGGCGCCCGCCCCCAGGGCCACCACGGCCCGCGCCGGGATCCCCGCCAGGAAGAGCACCACCACCACGGCGAGCACCAGGAGGCCCTTGGCGGTGTGCCAGGGGTCGAAGTCCGGCAGGGGGCCCGTCGACGCTTCCCAGCTTCCAGGGTCCCGCTCCAGGCGGCCCCGCCAGGCCCAGGCCACCGCAACCCAGACCAGGAACAGGCCCAGCAGGGCGGGCACGCCCCCGTCCAGGAGGTACCGGGCGAAGTCGAGGCCCATCCTCTCGCCGATCAGGATGTTCTGGGGGTTGCCGATGAGGGTGGCGGCCGAGCCCGTGTTGGCGGCGAGGGCCAGGGCCAGGAGGTAGGGCACGGGGTCCAGGCGCCTGCGGTGGGCCACCTCCAGCACCACCGGGGCCATCCCCAGGCAGACGATGTCGTTGGAGAGCAGCGCCGACAGCAGGCCCGCCGAGGCCACCAGGAGTCCCAGCAGGCCCAGGGCCCCCATTCCCTCGCCGCCCACCTTCCGGGTCACGGCGGTGTAGAAACCTCCCAGGCGGAGCTGGGCCGAGACCAGCATGAGGCCGAAGAGCAGCGCCATGGTCCCCACGTCCACCGCCCCCCACGCCTGCCGGGGCGTGAGCACCCCGCCCACCACCAGGGCGATGGCCCCCACCACGGCGATCCCCGTGCGGTCCAGGGCCAGGCCGGGGATGCTTCCCAGGAGCATCCCGGTGTAGACCACCACGAAGACCGTCACCACGAACGCCGTCACGGTAGGGAACCTCCTCCCGGCCCCCCGGTCCCATCCACATGGGCACCGTGCCGGATCCACGCCCACGGGACTCTCGTCCTGCTCCGGGGTGGACCCTGCGGTGCCGTGCTCCACCGGTGTGACCGGCTGGTCCATCCACGCCAGGAAGAGCTCGCAACCCGGTGCGAGGACCACCTCTCCCCGGCATCACAGCGATCACTATACAGAACATACAGGACCAGCCTCCACGCGCCCTCCGGTGGTCCATCTCCCCAGGCCTCCGGGAACCACGATGGGAAGGGCGGCCCCCGGTCGGGGGCCGCCCGGTGTCACCCGGCGGGTGCCCGTCCCGGGCCGGGACCGGGACGGGCACCCGCCTGCCGTCTCAGTTCGGGTAGTGGAGCCCCAGCGCGGAGGCCAGGTAGACCGCCATCTGGGCCCGCGTCACGGTGTCGTCGGGACAGAAGTTGTCGCCCCCACACCCCGCCGTGATGCCCGAGGCCGCCAGTGCCTCCACGAACCGGAAGGCCCAGTGGTCCGTGGGAACGTCGTTGAAGGTCGCCGTGGCCGGCGCGGGAGAGACCAGTCGTTTCCAGTTCAGCTCCACACCACCGAATCGCAGCGAGCTGTCGGTGGCCGGCAACTTGACGGTGAGCCGGTACGCGGTTGCCTCATCGCTTCCATCCTCATCCATGTCGGCGTAGTACCGGATGACCGTGTTGGGGAGGAAGAACATGTGAGTGTAGCCCTCGGATGTGTCCCTCGTGGCAGTGGTGATCAGGTGATAGTAGGGATCGTCCGACAACGGGAACGAGTAGGTGCCCCATGTCAGGGTGATGTCCTCCGTGGCGTTGTCGTCGTACATGTACAGTACCGACAGCGTGATGTGAGAGCCTGCGGGAAGCATCACCGGAGCCCAGAACGTATGGTTGATCCCGCCGGTGCGGTAGATGTAGCCCTGGCCCGCATACCCGTAGGAGATGTCTCCCTGGGGCGTGAACTCCGCCGCCGGGATGACCAGTGTCTGGTAGTCGCCCCCGAAAGCATCCCTGTCCATGGGTTGCATCTCCAGGGCGCCGTTCGGAGCATCCCCGATGGGATCCTCCTGCTGGCAGAACCCGTTGCCCGACCCGAGCCCCAGGACCGCTGCCACCAGGACCACGACGATGAGTGTGCATTGCCGCTTCATTTCGACCTCCTTTTCCTCTTTTCCTCGATCTGTTCCGGGTTGTCGTTCCTGCGCTTCCCCTCCAGGATGCGTCCCCACCACGCCCCGTGCATGCACCTCCGCGACAGCCTCGTGTGCCGGTGCGACGGGTTCTGTCACCAACGCGCCCGGAACGTGCACGTTCCCGATTCGTCCCGGCGGAAAACCTGGAGCCTGTTGCAAAACTCCTGGATCGAGGTGAATTCCTGCGGTATCGGCCCCCACCCACCCCGGAGAATGAACCACGGATTACACGGATCTATTGGATTTAGAATAAGATAGAAAAATTCTGGATGTACGTTCGATTTCAAGCCAAGCCGGAAGGCATGACCCTCAGAGAGTTTTGCAAGCGGCTACCTGGATACACGGCGCCCCGGTGTCGTCGCCGGGACCACCGGCGGCGAGGCCGGCACCCGCCGCTTCGGGAATCAGCCCCGGCCCGGACCGGTCAGGGCCGCCGCTTCAGCCTCCCGGCCCTCCGCCCGGAGCAGCCGGGCCAGGGAATGGCGGCTCCGGAGGGTCACGGGGTGGTCCTCGTCCAGGATCCTGGCCTCCCGGAGGAACTCTCGCTTGGCCTCCGGATCGAGAGGCCGCTCGCCCCTGAGGACCTTGATCGCGACACGCCGCTGGAGCTTCTCGTCCAGACCCTCGTACACCTCCCCCATCCCGCCGCCACCCGGCCTGCGAAGGATCCGGACATGCCGAGCTCTCGTCCCGACCAGGGTCATGGAGGCACTCCCCCCCGGTTCCGGCACCGCATCGCTGTTTTCTCCGGGGTCCGGATCCCATCGTGCCATGTCCTCCGAAACCCAGTCTGTGGTACGCTTTTTCCACAATGCAGGCTGCTCCAATCCTCCTCTCGATCCTGGCCGGTGTCCTCGGGGGCATCCTGGCGGCCTCCCTGATCTACAGGCGGCACGTGGCCAGCATGCGCCGGCTCCTGGAGAGGCTGGAGGAGCTGGCACGGCCCCACGAGGCACCCGCCCCCGGACCACTGGAGACGCCCGGACCGGACCAGGTGGAGAGCACCGGGGCCACCACCGGGTCCTTCGACGCCGTGACGGGCGACGTGCTGGCGGGCCGGACCACCCACGTGAAGGAGCTCCTGGAAATGAGTGGCGTGCAGGGGCTTCCGCTGGCGGATCAGGCGATCGTCCAGGTCTACGCCCACATGGAGGAGCCCTTCTCACCGTCCGAGCTCGCGGAGAACCTCAACGTCTCCCTCCGGTCCCTGGAGCGCGGGCTGGCGCTCGCCCTGGACTGCACCCCCCGGGAGCTCATCCTCGCCGTGAAGATGCGGGAGGCCCGCCGGCTTCTGGAAGAGGGTCAGCTCAACGTGACGGCCGTGGCCTACCGGCTGGGCTTTTCGAGCCCCTCGCACTTCTCGCGGCGGTTCCGGGCCTTCTACAAGGCCTCTCCCTCCGACGTGGCGTCACGTGCTGCCTGAGCTCTCCTCACCAGGTGCTGGGCCGTTCGACCCCCACCACACCTGCCCGTGCTCCCTCTTCATGCGAGAAGGTCGCTCCGGGCCGTGCCGCACGTCACTCGCGGCGGATCTCCAGGGGCGGTCCGGATTCCGGAGATTGGTAGTATCGGTGAATGGTTGAAAGGCCGGCACGCGAGCTCGTGGCTGCCTGCATGGGCGGCGACGAGCACGCGTGGGAGACGCTGCTCGAACGCTACGGCCGCCTGATCTGGTCCGTTCCGCTCCGCCTCGGTGCCTCCCGGGCCGAGGCCGAGGAGGTGTTCCAGCGGACATGGATCGTCCTGGTGGAGAACCTGGGAAAACTCGAGGAGCCCGAAAGCCTCGCAGCGTGGATCGCCTCCATCGCACGCCACCAGACGTGGCAGCTCTTCGACGAGGCACGCCGCCGCGGACGGGCTCGCTCCTGGGAGGGCGAGACCCACCGTACCGAGGAGCAGGTCGAGTCCACCGAGGTTCTCCTGCTGGAGTCCGAGCGGCTCGAACTCCTGGGAAAGGCCATCTCTTCCCTCGACGAACGGTGCCGCCAGCTGGTGGAGCTGCTGTTCCTGACCGAGCCCCGACCCTCCTACTCGGAAATCGCGGAACGTTGCGGGATCGCCGTGGGTTCCGTCGGCCCGATCCGCGCCCGATGCCTGGAACGCCTCAGGACGACACTGGAACGACTGTATCAGGGACGCCGTACCGGCGACTCATGGGAGAAGGAACGATGACCCACCTCGATCCGAGCTCCGTTCTCGAGGCCGCCGAAGGGAACCCCTCCACGAGGGCCAGCCGTCACCTTGCCCGGTGCCGGGAATGCCGGCGCCGCGTGGAGGAGGTCCTCCGGATCCTGCAGGACCTGGAAGCCACCCCGTCGGCCCCGGAGGGTCCATCACCCATGCTGGATCGCTGGGCTCTCGCCGTGGCCCGGAATGCCCGCACGAGGACCTTCCGGCGGCGGCACCTCGCCCTGCTTGGCGGCGCCACGTCCACCGCGATCCGCGGCAGTTCCGCCACCGCATGGCTCGTGGGCGATGAACGCACCCAGATCGACCTGCGGGCGGTACAGACCGCGTCCGGACGGTTCACCCTCCGCGGCCACGTGGTACGACGGGATGGTGTAGCGGTGGGATGGCGGGTCCGTGTGGAGGGTGCCGGGCGCATGGCGACCGCGACCTTCACGGACCCCTGGGGCGAATTCGTTCTCGAAGAGCTCTCCGCCGGGTCCCTGGCCCTCGTCCTCGAGGGTGACGGGAACCGGCTCGAGGCCCCGACCCTGGAGCTGGCATGAGAGAGCACCCCGCAGAGATCGTCGCCGCGGCACGGGAGGGGCGCAGGTCGGTCCGGGAGGCCGGGGAGGCGCTGCGGGCCGAGGCGGAGCGCAGGACCCGTGCGCTCGACCCTGCTGTCGTCGACGATCTGCTCGCTCTCGAGGCCACCGTGCGGCGCGTGCGGGGCCTCGTGCCGTGGTGGCGGTGGGCCACCGGAACGGCCCTGACCCTCGCCGGGAACCCACACGATGCCCTCCCCCACCTTGAACGGGCCTGGCAAGGGTTCCGGAGGAGTGGAGCACGGCTGGAGGCCGCCAGGGTCAGCCTGCTGCTGGTGGACTCACTGGCCTCGGCGGGACGCCATCGCACGGCGGTGACCCGGGGGCGGTGGGCCCTGGACGTGTTCCGCCATGCCGGGGACCGCGTGCACGAGGCATCGATGCTCGTCAATCTCGGCGGTGTCGAGGAGTCCCTCGACCGCATCCGCACCGCCATGGAGCTGTGGCGGCAGGCGCAACGTCTCGTTCCGGACGATGACGCACTCCTGCGGGGAATCCTGGCGGCAAACCTGGCCGCGGGGTCGTCGGAGCTCGGCCGGCTCGCGGATGCGGAGCGGCTTTACCGTGAGGCGGCACGACTTCTCGAGGAGGCAGGTGCGGTGGGTTCGGCGCTCCAGCCGCGCCTCGGGCTCGCGGAGCTCGAGGCCCTGCGGGGCCGGCTTGCGGACGCCCTCGCGGACGCCGGCGAGGTGCTCGCCGGGGCGGCCCGGACCGGGGACCGCAACCTCGAGCTCGAGGCGTCGGTTCTCCTGGCCTCCACATTCCGTCGGCATGGGCGCCTCCGCGAGGCCGTGGAGGTGGCCGGGAGAGCAGAGCCGCTGGCCCTGGAGGCGGGACGGCTCCGGGACGCCGCACGGCTGGCTGCCGAGCGCGCCCTGGCCCTGGTGGAGGACGGAACCACGGATGCCGCCGGACCGGTTCACCACGCCCTGGAACGGATGGATGCCGCGGGCACTTCCCTCCTGCGCCAGCGTTTCCTGGTCGACCTCGCCGCCGCAGGCTGGCGGCTTGAGCCCCGGGCACTGGCCGGAGCCGCGGAGGCCCTCGAGCGGCACGGGCTGCGGGTGGCGGCCGCCGAGGCCCAGCTCCTCACCGCACGCTTCCTGCCCCGCGACGAGGCCATGGAGGTGTGCCGCCGGGTCCTGGCACGGAGGGCAATCCCCCGGTGGATCCGGATGGAAGCCCATCGTCTCGCCGGGGTCCTCGCGAGCACCGACGATCCGGAAAGAGCTCACGCCCATTTCCTCCGGGCGGCGGCGATCGCCAAGGAGGTCCGCGGCCGCCTCCCGACGACGACCGACCGGGAGGCGTTCTCCCGGCGCCTGGTACCGCTGGCCGAGGACGCCGTCCGGATCCTCGCCTCGCGGGAGGAGCCTCGCTGGGGACGGCGCGCCCGCCGGATCCTGGCGCGGCTCGCCTCCGCGGAGCTTCTCGAGGAGATCGCCCAGCAGGTGGAGGCCGGAGAGAACGGCGGCCGGGCCCGGCGGTGGCGGGAGCTCCGCGGAGAGCTCCGTGCCCTCCTCGAGCTCGGGGAACGGTCCTCCCAGGGCGGGGTGCGTTCGATCGGCAGTGCGGGTTCCCTTTCCCGGGAGCTCGCAGGGCGGATCGGAGCTCTCGAGAGGGAGCTGGCCCGGTCTTTCCCCGTCCTGCCCGGGAAGAGCACCGGCCGCAGGGTCGACGGTGCCCGGTTCCTCCACGCGGGTGAGGCGGCCGTGGAGATCGTTCCCGCGGGTCCGGATATCTTTCTCTTTCTCCATGCACCAGGACGCTTCCGTCATCTCAGGATCCGAGAGGGACGAGAGGCAGCGATCCGCCTCATGGAACGAATCGGGTACCGGATGCGCCGGCTGGACCACGGGCGCCGCTGGATCGAGGCTGCCGGCCGGGGCCTGACGACGGAGGTTGAGCGGCTCCTCGAGGCAGCGGGACGCCTTCTCCTGGACCCTGCCTCCCGGTGGATCCGGGACGCCGCCCACGTCTTCCTCGTCCCCCACGGCGAGCTGTTCGACCTCCCCTGGCCGGCCCTGCGTCTCGACGGCGCACCACTCATCGAGGGGGTCACGGTCAGCCTGCTTCCATCGCTCGACATCCTGGCGGCGAGGGCAACCCTGACCCCGAGGAAAGGGCGGCGGCTCGGGGTGGCCGGGGCTCCCACGGAGGATCTTCCCGAGATCGGCCCGGAGGTCCGGGAGCTCGCGGCCGCCGTTCCCGGGGCACGGATCGTGGAGCGGGCCACCGTGGCCGATGCGATGAAACTCCTGGCATCGTGTGACGCAGTTCACTTCTCGGCACACGGTGTCTTTCGGCATGATTGGGGCATGGCATCGGGTATCCGGCTCACGGACGGGTGGCTGACAGCCGCCGCCCTGATGGGTTGCCCACTCCGGGCGCGACTCGTCACGGCCGGGGCTTGCGAGCTGGGACAGGGTGGGGGCGGTCCGGCCCTGGAGCTCCGGGGCTTCCTGCGAGCGCTCTTCGGCGTCGGGGTCGGGTGCGCCATGCTGCCCGCCGGGCCACTGGACGACGGAGTGGCCCGCGCCACGGCCGTGGCGTTCCACCGCCGTCTCGCGCACTCGGGTCCCGCCCGGGCGTTCCGGGAGGCGCTGCTGGAGGTGCGGGACCACTTCCCCAGTCCGGTGCTCTGGAGCGGCTGGCGACTGTTCGGAGACCCCGAGACATGGGAGGCATGATGATCCTGAAGCGCGGATGGTTTCCCGCACCGACCCTGGCCGTCGTGCTGGCCCTGGCCGTCCTGTTTCCCACCACCGCTCCTGCCCAGGACCTCCGGGGGGTGGGGAGTCCGACCAGCATGATGGGCACGGTGGATTTCATCCTCGGCCCGCAGTGCTTCATCCTCTCCGGACAGCTCCTCGTGGTGACCGACGGGGCCACGACCTTCCTGGGGGGGATCGGTGGGGTGTCCGATCTCTCGATGGGCGACCTGGTCGAGGTGACCGGCTCCACCGCTGGCGTGGGGGGCATGCCGCTGGAACATTCCGGCAGCCTGCGCGCGGTTGTCGTCGAGCTGCTCGACAGGGCTTCCGGCACCGTCGACCTTGTCACCCGCGTGGCATCGGTGCTCGACGAAACGCGATTCACCACGGTGGACGGGTACACGGTGGAGACGGATGCCCACACCATGTTCCAGGGGTTCAATGCAGTCTCCGACCTCCGGCCGGGAAACGTGGTGGCCATCGCGGGTGTCACCCCGGACGCCCGGACCATCCGCGCATTCGATGTCGTGCTCCTCGAGACCCCCGGTGGCGGGGAAGGCTCGGGGCTCGTGATCGGCCTCATGGGAATGGTGGCGTTCCTGTCGCCGCCGGACGCCTTCGTCCTCGACAGCGGCGATCCGGTGATCACCACCACGGACACGGCATGGCACGGGGGCCCCAGGGGGTGGAGCGATCTCGAGGCGGGAATGTTCCTCCACGTGATGGCGAGGCTTCTGGAGGACGGCACCATGGAGGCCATCACCGTGGAACTGGTGGCCATGCCGGACCGGGGTCCGGTCCCTGTGGCCGGCATCGTGGTGGACGTGCTCGGGGAAGGAGAGCTGGTGCTGGACGACGGCACGGGCCTCCTGGTGACACCGAGGACGGTGATCGACGGAGACGCCGACACCGTGGCGGACCTCACCACGGGAATGATGGTCGACGCGAGTTGCATTCTGCTCGAGGACGGGCGTTTCGAGGTGCTGGGCCTCGTGGTGATGGCTCCGGCGACACCCGAGGATTTCAACGATCTCGACGACGATGAGGCATCGGAGGCCCTGGTGGTCCTGGCGGGCGGCGCCAGGGCCTTCGAGGTGGCCGCCCGTTACGGCGCCACCCTGGAGGGGCGCCTGTCCGATCGCGGGGTCGTCCTCTTCCGGTGGCCCGTCCCGCTGCCTGGAGGCCTGATCGAGATGCTCCTGGAGGACCCGGAGATCCTGGCCCTGGAGGCCAACTACCGGTTCCACGATCCGGAAAGCATCCGACGCAGGATGCCCGTCGCCGACCGCTCGGCCACGAGCGAACGGTTCGTCCGGCAGGCGGCGGCCTCCACCACGGGTCTGGACCGGGTCCACTCCACTGTGGTGGGGAGTGGAACTCTGGTGGCGGTCATCGACAACGGCGTGGATCCCCTCCACCCGCTGCTGCGCCATCACCTCGCCGCGGGTGGCCGTGACTATGTGGATGGCGACGGCGAACCCTGGGAGACCCGGAACGGTGTCGACGACGACGGGGACGGTGACGTTGACGAGGCCGCCGGCCACGGGACCTTCGTGGCGGGGCTGGTGCTCCTGGCTGCACCGGGTACGCGGATCGTGCCGTACCGTGTGCTGGACGACGAGGGAAACGGCTCGACCTTCGCCGTGTGCGAGGCCGTGATCGCCGCCATGGAGCGAGGGGTGGACGTCATCAACCTCTCGCTGACCTACCACAGGCGATCGAAGGTTCTCGACTGGCTGCTGGACGAGGCCGTGGAGCAGGGCGTGATCCCCGTGGCGGGAACGGGCAACGATGGCGAAGACAGGTTGCCGTTCCCTGCACGCGACCACCGGGTGATCTCGGTGGCTGCGGCGGATCCCTCCGGCACGGTGGCGGCGTTTTCCAACGCGGCACCCGGTGTCTCCCTGGCCGCTCCGGGTGAAGACCTCTATTCGGCCCTGCCCGGCGGGGGCTTCGGAACGTGGAGTGGAACCTCCATGGCGGCCCCACTCGTCTCGGGCACGGCGGCGCTGATCCGATCCGCGAACCGGCACCTGACGCCGGGAGAGATCCGGGCCGCGCTCGTGCAGTCGGCCGCGCCGCTCCACGGGAACCCCCGCGGCGTGCACGGCCTGCTCGATGCCGAGGCCACGCTGGCCCTCGTTCCTCGGGAACACTAGCCCGGCCGGTTCATGATGCCCCGACCGCACGGCACGACCCACCGTTCCTGACGGCGTCGTCTTGGCCCGATCACTCCCCGATCACTCCACGTATCCGGAGCACGATTTCGCCTCCCTCGCCGCGCGAGAACACGGCGCCGGGCGACACCTCTCGCCGCCGGCCGCGAACCCTCGTGAACCGTCCGGGCCATGCGGTCCGCGACGACCTGTGACCCTGGTCACGGTGGCCAGCCGGGGGTGTATCACGGCTCCGGCTGCCCCGACTCGTGGCCGAGCACAACGGAAAAGGGGGACAGAGCTCATGAGACGAACGAACACAACGACATACTTCATGGCAGCGATGGCATGGCTTCTGGCCGTCGGCCTGGGGCTTGCGGCCACGACCGGTACCGGCCCTCGCCGGAGTCAGGGCCGCCAGTCACGGGCATGGCAGGTGCTCCAGTCGGTGCACGCCACCATACCCGCGCCGGGCGGCGGTGCCGTGAAACTCCAGCTTCGCAGGCTCGCACCCGCGGGGCATGCGGGAGAGACCGTGACCACCCTGGCCGCCGACGCGCTGGGGCTGACACCCTCGTCACGGCTCCTGCTGCTCGTGGACGGTCGGCGGGTTGGTGAGCTGTGGGCCGACGGCACGGGACGGGCCGACCTGCGGGTGGCCTCCGGACCGTACGAGGCCGGCTGGCTCTCCGTGGCACCGGAGACCCTCGGCTTCAGCACCCTCGCGATCGTACAGCTCGTGGAGGCAGGTTCGGGCCGCAGCCAGGGGAACATCCTGTACGCCCGCTCATCAGAGGGGAGTGACAGCGAGTTCCATGCAGACTGGACACCTCTGTGCGGCCAGGACGACCCCTCCGTGTTTGGCGGGGCCGGAGTGTACCGCGACCCGTCGATCCAGATCCTCGACCTCTTTGCAGGGGGTCTCGAGCCCGGCGTGTCGTACACGGTGACCGCCGACGGCGTCAACCTGGGCGAGCACAGTGCGGATGACGAGGGCCTGATCGTCCTCGAGTTCTCCACCGACCCCGAGTGGACCGGCTCCCTGCCGCTTCCCGATGCGTTGATCCCGGTGGACGACATCGACGTGGTCCAGGTCCTCGCGGATGATTCCGTGGTTCTCGCTGGCAGCTTCCAGCACCCGTGCGACTTCGAGATCCCGCAGCCCGTCGACTTCGGTGGTTTCGATCTCTGCTCTCCGGAGGATTCCGACTGCACGAGCCTGGGCTTCTTCGAGTGGACGACATGGGACGACGGCCACCAGGAGGCGATGGTGGGCGCCGAGGGACTCCCTCCCGGTGCCGAGGCCACGGTCAACTTCGACGGCACGACGGTGGCCACGGTCACGGTCGACGAGTCCGGAGCATTCTGGCTCTGCTTCTCGACCGACCCCTGCTGCGAGGTCCTGCCGCTTCCCGACGAGGTTCTTCCCGTCTCCGGCATCCAGCAGGTCTCCATCGAGATCGCGGGCGAGGTGACCCTCCAGGGTTCGGAGGGTGAGGAGTGCCACTGTGACCCGCCCATGCCCGTGGACTCCGCCCAGACCTCCCTGTGCGCCGTGGAGGAAGGCTCCTGTGTGGGCGGCATCGCGGGATGGGACACCTGGGACACCGGGGACGAGGACCTGTGGGTCTACGCCTGGAATCTCGAGCCCGGCGTGGAGTACACCGTCACCATCGACGGGACGGCTCTGTCCGCGACGGCCGGGGACTCGGGTGACTTCGAGCTCTTCCTCTCCACCGATCCGGAAAACCTCGGGGGCGACCCGCTGCCGGAGGCACTCCAGCCGGTCTCCGACGTGGACGTGGTGATCGTTGCGACCTCGGAAGGTGACGTCGTGCAGGGTTCGTTCTCCGAGCCGTGCGACTCCTCGGACGACGGCTGGGAGCCGCCCATTCCCGTGGACGGCGAGATGACCCAGCTGTGCCCCGACGAGGGCGGCAACGGCGGGGGCATGGTCGGCTGGACCACCTTCGACACTCCGGGACTCGAGGCCTTCGGCCTGACCGCGGGTGGTCTGACACCGGACCTGGCGTACGAGCTCCGGATCGACGGCCGCTCCGTCGGCAGCTACCTCGCCGGGCCCGATGGCTCCATCACGCTGGACTTCTGCACCGATCCCGAGGCCCTCGGATGCAGTGCGCCCATGCCGGACGGTGTGGGACCGGTGGCCGAGATCGATGTGGTTGAGCTCGCAGCCTCCGACGGGACACCAGGTGTCCACGGCAGCTTCTCCAGTCCCTGCGACGGCGGCGGCTGGGAGCCGCCCATTCCCGTGGACACGGCCCAGACTCCCCTGTGCGCCATGGAGGGTTCCATGGCCACGGGCCAGGCGGGCTGGACGGTCTTCGAGAACCCCGAGGGCGAGGCGTTCGGCGTTCTCGCGGAGGACCTGCAGCCCGGAGCGACCTACCAGCTCGTGGTCGACGGGAACGTCGTCGGCACATGGGCCGCGGACTCCTGGGGCGGCGTGATGATTGACATGTGCAGCGACCCGGACGTCCTCGGGTGCGCCGAGCCACTGCCGACGGCCCTGAGCCCGGTCTCCGCCATCGACACCGTCGAACTCGTGGACACGGCAGGCAACGCCGTCCTGGCCGGCTCCTTCTCCGAGCCATGCGACTCCTCCGGCGACGGTGACGGCGACGGTGACGGCGACGGCGATGGCGATGGCGACGGCGACGGCGACGGTGCCGCCTGGGGATCGACCCCGATCTGTGACACCACCGGCGGGATGGAGTCCGGTGACCTGAACTGGTACCGGATCGCGGGCTCCGACGGAGCGACGATCGAGGAAGGCATCATGGTCTCCTTCTTCCCCATGTCCATGGAGGTCGGCACGGTCACGGTGACCATCGATGGCGTCGTCGCAGGAACACTCGATGCCGGGTACGGGGGTGGCATCCTCGAGCTCTCCTCGACGGGTCATCCGGCGCCCCTGCCCGACGAGCTCTCTCCTGTGGACGGGATCGATTCCGTCCAGATTCTCGACGGGGCCGGAACCGTCGTTGCCTCGGGCAGCTTCTCCAACCCCTGCTCTGGCGGCGGAACACCCATGGCGCTGCGCCACCGCACTCCTCCCCTCCAGATCGGTGGCTCGGTCATGGTCCGGGGGTTCTCCGGCGCGAAGCGCTGAAGAGCCTTTCCCCCAACCCTGGGCGGCCCCGTCCGGTCATCCGGCGGGGCCGCCCCTCTTTCTTCCTTCTTCCTTCTTCCTTCCTGTCAATGGATGACCCCGGGATATCCCCCCGGAATGGGAGCGCCCGGCACGCCACGCCTCTCGTGCCACCCCACGTGCGGCGGACCGTCACCACATCAGGGGCACCCTGCCGGCTCCATGGATCATTCCCTCTCCGGCCGGACCGGCGAGAGCCTGTCCAGCGCCTCTCTGGCGGCCTCCGCCACCTCCTGGTCGGGGTCGGCCGCGAGGCGCTCGAGGGCCGGCCGCGCCCCCGGGTGCCCGATGCTGCCCAGCAGGTCGGCGGTGTCACCCCGCAACGGCGGGTCCGGGGAGTCCAGCAGCCCGATCAGCTCCGGTACCACATCGTCCAGGGCCCGGGGAGATCCCTCCAGGGCGGTCTCTGCCGCAAGGAGCAGGCCCAGCCGGGTGGAGAAGGTGCTCCGCCCCCAGAGCCTGACGAACGCCTCCAGCGCCTCACCGGCACCGAGCAGGCCGGCGGCGGCCTCCACCCGGCCCTCCTGGAGGTGGGCCTCCAGGACGCCCTCCATCCAGCGGCGCGCCCCCCACGACTCCAGGTGGCGGGCCAGCCCGGTCCCGGGCCGGACACCGGTGAGCACCAGGTCGCCCGCCACGGTCACGGGAACCGACGTGACTCCCAGGCGTCTCGCCTCCTCCGGGAACACCGTCGCGTCCACCACGTGGAGCGATGCTGCAATGCCATCCGCCACGAGCTCCGCGACGGCCCGGACGGCGCGAGGGCAGTTCGGACACCCCGGTGCGATGAGCACCTCGACCCACGGCCGCCCCGGCCGTCCGTCACCGGCGGCACCGGGCCGGATCGGTGCGAACGACGCCCCGAGGAACTCCAGGAAGGGCACGGCCTCCGGCCCCACGGGCCGGGCCGACCACACGCCCACCTCTCCCCGGGTGGGGTGCCGGACCACGACTCCGGGCAGCTCACCCTCCCGGCCATCCCCGGTCCGCATCTCCAGGAGCCCCCCCGTCATGGAGGCCAGGCTGCGAACGGCCGCCTCCAGACCGGGGACGGCCCCGGGGTTGCCCCTCAGGACAAGTTGCGGAAGGCCGTCCCTCCTCTCCCGGAGACGTTCGAGGAGTCGCTCCACCTGCCCGACGGACCACTGGGGCTCACTCATGCACCCATGGTATCCCCACCGTGGACCGGCACCATTGCCGTCCACCCGCACCGGCTACAATCCCCCCATGGCCGCGCCCACCTCCGACCCCGCGCCCCGCCCCGTGACCAGCCGGATGGAAACGGTGACCGTGTACGCGAGGGTGGCCATTCCGCGCGGCAGTCCGGAACCGCTCACCTACGCGGTCCCTCCGGAGCTCGTGGAGCTGGCCCGGCCCGGGGTCAGGGCCCGGGTGGTGTTGCGGAACAGGGAGGTCACCGGGATGGTGGTGGCGGTGGAGACCTCCACGGAGCTCGACCCCGCGGTGGTGAAGCCGCTGCTCGAGATCCTCGACCCCGAACCCCTCCTGCCCCTCCACCTGCTGGAGCTGGCCGGGTTCATCTCCGGCTACTACCGCTGCCCCCCCGGAGACACCCTGGCCGCCATGCTCCCCGCCGCGCTGCTCAGGTCCGACGCCGAGGAGGCCGAGATCACCGCGGCCGGGGCGGGCGCCGACCCCTCGGCCCTGCCCACGCTGCGCCGGGCCATCCTGGAACGGCTCCAGGAGGAGGGGCGGGCCCGCACCACCACGCTGCTGGCCCATGCGGGGGCAGCCTCCCGGGAACCACTGGACGCGCTGGTCGCGGCCGGCCTGGTCCGCATCAGGAGGAAACGCAGGGACCGGCCCCCGAAGGTGGAGGTGGCCGCCGTCCGCCTTCCGGACCGCCCCCTGGAGGAGCTCCTCGCCGCCTGCGAGCGGGCTCCCCGCCGGCGCCAGGTCTTGCAGCACCTGGCGGAGGCCGCCGGGCCCCTCCTGGTCTCCGAGCTGTGCTCCGCGGTGGGATGCGGAACGGGGGTCGTCCGCGAGATGGTGCGGGCCGGACTGCTGGAACGCTTCACCCAGGCCCCCCCCTCACGCCCCCGCTGGACACTCCGCAGCGGGCCGGACCGGCACGAGCTCAACCCCGAGCAGGCCGCCGCCGTGGCGGCCGTCTCGGGGGCCCTGGACGCCGGGGAGTACGCCCCCTTCCTGCTCAAGGGCGTCACCGGTTCGGGCAAGACCGAGGTATACCTGCACTGCCTCGAACGGGTGGTGGCCTCCGGCCGGACGGGCCTCGTGCTGGTGCCCGAGATCGGGCTCACCCCGGCCGCCGTGGGCGCCGTGGAGCGGCGCTTCGGGGAGCGGGTGGCCGTGCTGCACTCGGCCCTGTCCGAGGGGGAGCGCTGGCGCCAGTGGAAGGCCGTCCGCAATGGCCTGGCGGACGTGGTGGTGGGACCCCGCTCGGCCCTGTTCGCCCCGCTGGACCGGCTCGGCCTCATCGTGGTGGACGAGGAGCACGACCCCGCCTACAAGCAGGGGGAGGCCCCGCGCCACCAGGCCCGGGACGTGGCCCTGGTCCTGGGAAAGCGCCTGGGGATCCCGGTGCTGCTGTGCTCCGCCACGCCGTCGGTGGAGGCCCACGCGCTGGTGGAGCGCGGGCTGGCCCGCCGGCTCGAGCTCAACCGGCGCGTGGCCGGAGGGACGCTGCCGGAGGTGGAGCTGGTGGACCTCCGGGGCGAGCCGCCCGAGCCAGGGGAGCACGGCCGCACCCTGTTCTCCCGGCGGCTCAAGGAGGTCATGGAGGAGACCCTGGACCGGGGCGAGCAGGTGATCCTCCTGATGCAGCGGCGGGGGTGGGCCCCCATCCTGCTCTGCCGGAACTGCGGGCACAAGCTGGAGTGCCCGGATTGCTCCGTCCCCCTGGTGCTCCACCGGAGGTGGGGGGGGCTGCACTGCCACTACTGCGGCTTCCGCCAGCCCGTCCCGGAGGCCTGCCCCGCCTGCGGCGGCACCCTGCTGGACGCCGTGGGCGCCGGCACCGAGAAGGTGGCCCATGCCCTGGAGCGGCACTTCCCCGGCGTGAGCTCCGCAATCCTGGACCGGGACACCGTCCGGCGGCGCCACGGCCTGGAGGAGGTTCTGGGAGCCTTCTCCACGGGCAGGATCCAGGTGCTGGTGGGCACCCAGATGGTGGCCAAGGGCCACCACTTCCCCAACGTCACCCTGACCGGCGTGATCTCCGCCGACGCCCTCCTGGGCCTGCCCGACTTCCGGGCGGGAGAGCGGACCTTCCAGCTGCTGACCCAGATCGCCGGCCGGTCGGGGCGCGGGGACCGGCCGGGCCGGGTGATCATCCAGACCTACTACCCGGACCATCCCGCCGTCCGCTGCGCCTGCAAGCACGATGTGGACACCTTCAACCGGGAGGAGCTGGCCTACCGCCAGGCCTTCCGCTACCCGCCCGCCGTCCGCATGGCCCTGGTCAGGTTCGAGTCCGCCTCGGAGCACGCCGCCCGCTCGGCGGCCGGGTCCGCGGCGGAGGCGGCCCGCCCGCTGCCCGGGGAGGTCCGCCTGCGAGGGCCCTCACCTGCCCCCCTGGAGCGCATCCGGGGCCGGTGGCGCTGGCAGCTCCTGGTGGGAGCCCCCTCCCGGGAGCTGCTGCGGCAGGTGCTGGAGCGCATCGACTCCCTGCGGACCGCCCGGAACGTCCAGCGCGTCATCGACGTGGACCCGCTGTCCACCCTGTGATCGTGCGGTGGTGGCGGCTCGGCTCCCGACACGAAGAATCGCCGCGTTCGCGGATCCGATCTGCACGGCGCAGGAAATTCCGGAATGGAACACCGGACGTCACCTCTCCGGACCCACCCGCATGACTCGGGGCCAGAGCGGGTCGCCACTCCCTCCCTGTATCGGACTCTCACCAGACCACTCCTTGCCGGCATGTCCGGCGCACCGGCGCGACGACCTCCGGCATGTCAGGTATTGACAGCGAGACATCTTCGTGTAGGATCGTGCGGTCATGGTCGGACGACGCAGTCACCACACCCTTCTTCGGAACCGCATCGCGGCGGCGCCCGGTGCCGCTGCTTCTCCCGTGGTCCGGAATCTCCTTGGCCTGGCCCTTACGGGCGACATATCGGGGGTTCCGACGTAGGCAGAGCCATGGTTGTTCACGTCGCAAGCCCCCGAGGAATCGGGGGCTTTTTCATTCCAGGAGGTACCGTACACATGCAATCACACGAGAGATCACACCACATGAATCGGGTCCTGATCTTCGACACCACGTTGAGGGACGGCGAGCAGTCTCCAGGTGCGAGCCTGACCAGCCCCGAGAAACTCGAGATCGCCCGCCAGCTCTCCCGACTCGGGGTCGACATCATCGAGGCCGGCTTTCCGGCAGCCAGCCCCGACGACCTGGAAGCAGTGCACCGGATCGCTTCCGAGGTCGGGACCGACACGGGACCGGTCATTGCCGGTCTCGCACGGGCCCATCCGGGAGACATCGACCGTGCCTGGGAGGCCGTCCGGCCAGCGGCCAGACCCCGCATCCACACCTTCATCGCCACGTCGGATCTCCATCTCAAGCACAAGCTCAGGATGACCCGGTCGGAGGTCATCGAGCGCGCGAGAGAGATGGTGGCGTACGCCAGGTCGCTCTGCGATGACGTGGAGTTCAGCCCCGAAGACGCGGGACGATCGGATCCGGCCTTTCTCGTGGAGGTGCTCGGCCACGCCATCGAGGCCGGAGCAACCACCCTCAACATTCCCGACACCGTGGGCTACATGACCCCGGACGAGTTCTCCCGCCTCCTCCTCCACCTTCGCCGGGAGACCTCGGGTGCCGACCACGTGATCTGGTCCGTCCACTGCCACGACGACCTCGGTCTTGCCACCGCCAACAGCCTGGCCGGGATCCAGGCCGGCGCCCGTCAGGTCGAGGTGACCATCAACGGCATCGGCGAGCGTGCGGGCAACACGAGCCTGGAGGAGGTGGTCATGACACTCCACACCCGGCGGCAGCATCTCGGCCTTGACACCGGCATCGACACCACCCAGATCATCCGCACCAGCCGCATGGTGGCCGCCTACACCGGCATCGGCGTACCTCCCAACAAGGCTGTCGTGGGTTCCAACGCCTTTGCCCACGAGGCGGGCATCCACCAGGATGGGATCCTCAAGCACCAGGGCACGTACGAGATCATGACTCCGGAAACCGTCGGCCTGGACCGGTCGCGCCTGATCCTCGGCAAGCACAGCGGGAGGCACGCTTTCCGCATCCGCCTCGAGGAGCTCGGGTTCGATCTCGACGAGGACGCCGTGGAGATCGCCTTCCACGCCTTCAAGGAGCTGGCCGACAGGAAAAAGTCCATCACCGATGCCGACATCGAGGCCCTCGTGGCGGACGAGTTCTACGGACCGGAAGAGATCTTCAGGCTCGCCGACCTCCAGGTGACATGCGGCCGCCCCGGGTTGCCGACCGCGACGGTGCGGCTGATCGGGCCACATGAGGAAGAACACATCGGAGTGGCCGTCGGGTCCGGCCCGGTGGATGCCGTCTTCCGGTCCATCGACGACATCGTCGAGCCGCCGGTCACCCTGGTCGAGTACACCGTGCACAGCATCACCGAGGGCATCGATGCCCTGGGCAACGTCACGGTGCGAATCGTCGACGCACGGGACCCGGAACACAGCGGCAGCGGTCACGGCGCCGATACCGACATCATCATCGCCAGCGCCAAGGCATACCTCGCCGCAAAGAACCGGATGATCGCCCATGCCACCGGCACCCGCCCTGAACCGACCGAGACCCGCGACAGCAGGTCAGACGGGGACATGCCACGAGCGGACGAGAACGGCTCGTGAACGACAAAGGAACGAGCATGCCTGCCAGCCCGAGAACCCTGTTCGACTCGATCTGGGACGATCACCTGGTCATTCCCGGATCCTCGCACGACGACAGCTCCGACGTGCTGTACATCGACCTTCACCTCGTGCACGAGGTCACCTCACCCCAGGCCTTTTCCATCCTGCGGGAGCGGGGCCTCTGCCTCCGGAGACCCGGCCAGACGATCGCGACAATGGATCACTCGACACCGACAGTTCCGCCGGATGCGGACGGCCGCCATGCCTTCAGCGACACGGAGACGGCGGCCCAGGTGGCACAGCTCGAGGCCAACTGCACCGAGTTCGGCGTGCCACTGTACCCGCTCGGCCACGAGGATCGTGGCATCGTCCACGTCATGGCGCCCGAGCTCGGTCTCGTCCAGCCCGGGATGACCATCGTCTGCGGCGACAGCCACACGAGCACCCACGGGGCCTTCGGCGCACTCGCCTTCGGCATCGGATCGAGCCAGGTCGCGCACGTGTTTGCCAGCCAGTGTCTCCTCGTCCGGAGGCCCCGGACCTTCGAGATCCGCATCGAGGGCACCCTCGCTCCGGGAGTCACGGCCAAGGACGTCATACTCGCCGTGATTGCAAGAATCGGCACGGAGGGTGGCGTCGGCCATGTCTTCCACTACACGGGAAGCACCGTGCGGGCGATGTCGATGGAGGAGCGGATGACCCTCTGCAACATGTCCATCGAGGGCGGTGCGAGAGCGGGCCTGATCACACCTGATGACACGACCTTCTCCTACCTCGCCGGGCGGGATTTCGCTCCCCGCGGCCACGCCTTCGATGAGGCCGTCTCCGGCTGGCGCCGACTCGCCAGCCGCGAAGGTGCAGCCTGGGACCGCTCGGTCACCATCGACGCCACGGCGGTGGAACCGATGGTCACCTTCGGCACGAATCCGGCCACGGGAATTGCGGTCGGAGATCCCGTCCCGGACCCGGGCGGCCTGCCCACCGAGGAAGAACGGGCGGCGCTCCGGCGAGCCCTCGAGTACATGGCCCTCGAGTCCGGCAGACCGCTGGCCGGCCATCGCGTGGATGTCGTCTTCATCGGCAGCTGTACCAACTCCCGCCTGAGCGATCTCCGCGCGGCGGCACGAATCCTCGACGGGCGGAAGGTGCACGACAGGGTCCGGATGCTCGTCGTGCCCGGCTCCCATCGGGTCAAGCGAGCCGCGGAGGACGAGGGGCTTGACCTGGTCTTCAGGAACGCCGGGGCCGAGTGGCGGGAACCGGGGTGTTCCATGTGCCTCGCCATGAACGGCGATCGTGCACGACCCGGCGAGCTCGTGATCAGCACCTCGAACCGGAACTTCGAGGGCCGGCAGGGACCGGAGGCACGTACGGTGCTCGCCAGCCCCATGACCGCCGCCGCCTGTGCCATCACCGGCACCATCACCGATGTGCGGGAGCTGCTGCAATGAAGATCACCGATCCCCACCCGACCTTCCTCCCCGTCGACAACATCGACACCGACCGGATCATCCCGGCCCGGTTTCTTACAACCACCAGACGTGACGGTCTCGGATGCCACCTCTTCGAGGACTGGCCCGAGGGAAAGGCAGCTCTGTCGGATGCGTCCATCCTGATCGCCGGCAACAACTTCGGCTGTGGCTCCTCGCGCGAGCACGCGGTCTGGGCCCTCGTCGACCGCGGCTTCCGGGCGATCGTCTCCACCGGATTTGCCGACATCTTCCATGCCAACGCCATCAGGAATGGCCTGGCACCGGTCGTGATCGCTGGTGAGGACCACGCCCGGCTCGTCTCCCTGCTCGACGACGGTCCGGATCATGAAACGGTCCTTGACTTCACGTCGCGACGGCTGATCTGCGGACCGCTCGACATCACGTTTTCCGCCCGGGCGGTACCGACCGGCCAGGCCATCCCTGGTGACGCCGAGCTCGACCTCCTGCTGGCACGAATCGATGACATCGAACGCTGGGAGGCCCACCACCCCCCCCGTATCGATACGAGAAAGGACAGGCGATGACTGCTCGAATCCTGTTGCTGCCCGGTGATGGAGTTGGCCCCGAGGTCGTCGATGCCGCACGGCGGGTGCTCGAACGGGCATCGGAACTCTGGCGGCTCGGTCTCGAGCTGGAAAGTGGCCTGATCGGCGGCGCGGCCATGGACATGGAGGGTGACCCGCTACCTCCTTCAACGGTCGCCGCGTGCAAGGCGGCCGATGCGGTCCTGCTCGGTGCAGTTGGCGGTCCGAGATGGTCCGATCCGAGCTCACCTGTCCGTCCGGAGCAGGGCCTGCTCCGGCTTCGCCGGGACTTCGATCTCTTTGCAAACCTCCGGCCGGTGCGGGTCTTCCCCTCCATGGTGGACCGTGCTCCCCTGCGGGCGGACCTTCTCTCCGACGTTGACATCCTCTTTGTCCGTGAGCTGACAGGCGGGATCTACTTCGGTGCCCGCCAGGAGGACGACGGAAGTGGCGAGGCACACGACACCATGACCTACCGCACATCAGAGGTCGAACGGATCGCCCGCGTCGCCTTCGAGGCCGCACGCCGGCGCCGCCACAGGGTGACCTCCGTGGACAAGGCCAATGTCCTCGCGTCCATGCGCCTGTGGCGCCGCACGATCGACCGGGTGGCGGCAGACTACCCCGAGATCGGACTCGAGCACGTCCTGGTGGACGCCTGTGCCATGTACCTCATGCAGCGTCCGTCCGGCTTCGACGTCGTGCTGGCGCCGAACTGCTTCGGCGATATCCTGTCCGACGAGGCCGCAACCCTCGCCGGCTCCCTCGGAATGCTCCCCTCCGCATCCATCGGCCACGGCAACTTCGGCGTCTACGAACCGATTCACGGCTCGGCCCCGGACATCGCGGGACGGGGAGTCGCCAATCCGACCGCCGCGATCCTGTCGGCCGCCCTCCTGCTCCGCCACAGTCTCGGCCGTGACGACGTTGCCCGTGGCATCGAGGAGGCGGTGAAGGCCAGCTTCGCCAGCGGTCTGAGAACGGCCGACGTCGCGGGACCCAACGGACGGATCTGCTCCACGGACGAGTTCACGGGGTCTGTGCTCGATCTCCTGGAGTGACGGTCCCCCTTCCTGACGTCGTGCGCCCGGTGGGCCGAGTGAGGTCCGGCCCTCGGCGTCCGGACACGCTCGTCCCACCGGATGGTATTCCCCTCTCACCCCCGCTTTCGTCGGGTATCCGGAGCAGTCCCCGACCACCCCACCCCGATCGCGATCCGTGACCTTCCGACAGACCGGGCTGTTCTCAGGAGCTGTGGAAAATGCGATACTCGGTCAACACTCAGGAAGGCGCCCCGAAGAGTGGCTCGCCGTCCGCGACGTCCCCCAACCAGGGCAGCACCGGCCAGTCTTCCCGGCCCGGAGGAGCCTGGATGAAGCACCGCCTCGGGACATCGTTCGCCCTTGCAATCGCAATCCTGATCCCCGCCGCTTCCGGCGGCTGGGAGGAGATCGAGTGCACCCACATGGCCAGCACCTGGGTCCAGGAGATTCCCACCACCTGTGAGGACCGCTGCGACTGGGCCGCCTGGGTCCGGGAGAACGGGGAGACGGTCCGCTCCACATGGGGCGCCAACCGGGCGACCGAGCCGGAAGAGCTCGTGCCCCTCAGCCTGATCCTCTGTTCCATCCAGGAGTGGGCCTGCGACAACGGCTTCACCGCCACCTACGAATGCATGGACCGGATCTCCCTTGTCAACAGGGACAGGGGGGCCGCCTTCAGCATCAGCTACGCGTACCGCGACCCCGATACGGGAGAGGTCCCGCACCTGTCCTCACCGAAGAAGTCCTACACCGAGAACCGGCCGGGGCAGACGGAGATCCACGTGGAGCGGGCCCTCCAGATCCCGGGAGGCGAGGGCCTCCTGGTGAGCCACGTGGTGGACAACCCCGGCCTCGGGCAACCCGGCGAGTGCGTCTGGGAACGCCGGCGGTTGGGGCTCGAGGCCCGGATCGGGAGCATCTCCATTTCCGGAGGCTCCGGGGGACAGATCTACAAGGCGGGCAACTGTGCGAAGGAGGTCGGACCCGAGGAGCGGGCCTTCCGGGGCTCACCGGAGGACGTCGAGTCCCTCTTCATGAGCCTGGTGAACCACCTCGTCGCCACCTCGAAGGCCATCGGCAACTGGCTCGACACCGGCGAGCTCCCCGGGGGTGCCGGAGCCACCACTCCCGCCCCCACCGGCGAGGTGGAGATCGTGGCGAGGGTCACGGCTGACGGCTTCCAGCCCTCGGAGACCTCCTGGATCGCGAAGGATTTCGATCCCTCCACCATCACCGTCACCGGCACCGTCCGCGACGCGGCGGGCAGGCCGGTGGCGGGGGCCACCGTGACCCTCCCGGACCTGGGCGCCACGGCCACGAGCGATGCCACGGGCGCGTTCAGGCTCGTGGGTCGGGCGGCCGGCGACCGGCCCATGGACCTCCTGTGGAACGTCACGCTCAGGGAAGCGGTGGGGGCTCCCACCATCCGCCTGGACGTGGCCCACCAGCCGCTGGAGGTGCCCGTACTCGCCGGCCGCGAGAAAACCGCCACCCTGAGCATCCACCTCATGGACTGCCCGGACGGCCCGGAGGCCCCCACCTGCACGCCGCTGAAGGCCGAGGCCGCCTGGGTGGAGGTACTCGACCCCGGCCTGCTTCCCTTCGTGACCCTCGATGAGCCCCATCCCGTGGGTGATGGCTTTGCTGCAACGATCCATGTGGCCACGCCATCCTCCGCTCCGCCGGACCTCGAGGCACTGTGGAAGGCCGGGCAGCGGGACGGCCCCCAGGCCCTCTCGCTCCGGCTCCACGTGCGGGCCCGGGCGACCGGGAACGGCCCCGAGGCCGCCGGCCTCGCCACGATCCCGCTCGCCCTCGCCATGCTCCGGGGCACCACGGTGGACGCGGCCCTGGATCCCCGGACCGAGAAGGATCCGCCGGTCTACAAGACGAGCCCCCGCAGCCAGCTGCTCTCCTCGCTGTCCCCCACCGAGACCGGCGTGTTCTACGTGCTCGCGATCCCCGTGCACGACAAACGCCCTCCCCAGCTCGTCTGGAGGAGCACCTGCCACACCCCCCTCGCACTGCCGCTGGCGGTGATCGCGGAGCGCAGGAACCTCGACGTGAGCCTCTCGACAGGGAAATTCCTGGACGTGGGGACCGTGGAGCTGCTCTCTCCCGACGAGCACGAACGCCGCATCAAGGGCTGGGTCCGGGAGTTCCTGGCCAGCATGGGCTTCGAGAACGGCCGGGTGGCAGAGGCCGGCAGGGACCTGGTGCTCGTACGCGTCCGGTACCGGATCCCGGATATCAGCCAGCCGCAGTACGGAACGGGACCCATGGAGTCCACCTTGGGCCTGGCGGGGTCCATCCAGGTGGGTAAGCCCGCCGAGGATTACTGGGGCACCAATGCCTTCCTGGGAGAGGACCTCCCCTACGTGATCTTCTTCCACGAGCTCGGGCACTACGTCCACAAGATGACGGTGGACCGCTGGCTGGAGGCCTGCCTGTGGGACAAGAAATGGGCGGGTTCCGTGCATTCCACCTGGGTCACTCCGACGGTCGAGAGGGTGGCCTTCTCCGAGAAGGGCGTCATGATGACCTCCTTCTTCGAGGCCACCGCCGACTTCTTCGCCTACGCCATGTTCCGCTTCGTTGAGCAGACCCACCCGGAGCTGAAGGACTCGATCTTCATGGGGCGCGGTTACCTGGAGGACTTCGACACGGACGACCGGGCCATGGAGGCCCTCCATCTCGGGGGTTGCCGCGTGGAGGGCATCCAGACCTCGTTCTGGAGGGAGCTCTACGCCTCCCTGCTCGGGAGCGCGCCGGCCAGGGCCTTCGGCGACTTCCTGCGCACCACCGAGGCCTTCAAGGCCGAGTCGTGGATCATGCGCTGGGTCCCGGCCCGCACCATCCCGCAGTGGGTCGCCATGAAACGCAAGCACGGCGGGGCCGGCTCCGGGCGGCTGGAGGGACTGGCCCGGAAGTACGGTGTGGAGAGCTGCAGCGCGGGCTTCCTGCTGGTTCCCGCCGCGGCGGGGCAACCGGCGGTCGTGACCATCGACGGGACGCGGCACGCCCTGGCGGGCCGGCACCTCACCCGGGGCCTTGCTCCCGGCGCCCTGGTCACCGTGGAGCAGGGAACGGTGGCCGTGATCGTCCAGCGGTGGGCACCGGAGAGCCCGGGAGCCACCCTCGGGGCCTCCACGGGGACCTCCTTCCGCTTCCGCTCCGCCACCGAGGTGGAGGTCCTCCGCGGCTCCCTCGCCGTGGACGGACCCATCACCGTGGTCAATGGCGACCGGAAGGTCACCCCCACGGGCACCTCCTCCGTGGTGAAGGTCCTTCCCGACGGAAGGCTGGAGGTCACCGTGCTCGAGGGCTCGGTGCAGGTGGTCTCGCCCGGCAGGGTCACCACCATCGCCGAGGGGAAGGGGGTCACCGTGGACCCCTCGGGCGGCGTGACGGCACACCCCGTCCGCTCCACGGAGGAGCTCCGGGCCGCCTTCGTGGGCACCGAGGCCCCGCCCACCCCCCCGGCGACGGAGCCCCCGCCCCCGCCGATCCCCGCCCGGGCTCCAGCCCGCCCGTCCGCCGCGACCGCTTCGGCGCCCCCCCCGACGGGGGGGACCTCCCCCACCCCGGCATCCGCGCTCCGCTACTTCGTGGTGCTCGAGGCCGCCACCTCCAGGCCGGCGGTGATCGCCGGCGAGGCCGGCCTCCGGAGCGGGGACCGCATCCTGGAGGTGCACGACTCGCTGGACGCGGCCGTGGGTGCTCTCCGGAGGCTCGGCGGAAAAGCCCCACCCGGGGCCGGGCCTCCCACCTCCCCCGCCTCCACTGGCCCCGGTACCGTGACCACACCTGCGCCCGCTCCCCCGGCGGCGACGGGAGCGGCACCCGGCACCGCCACCGTACCCGCGGGGATCGAGCAGCTCTCCATGCCCTCCGCCGTGGTCTCTCTCGGCCCCTCGCGGGCCCTCGTGCTCGACCCTCCGAACGCCTGGATTCTCGAGGCCGGCCGTGGGACACCCGATCGTGCCTCCCTCGAGCCCGTGCCGGGCCCGCTGGCCGAGGCGCTCACCCGGCAGCCCCTGACGCCCATCCCGGTCCACAGGGGAGGACGCATCGTGGACGCCCTCCTCGCCTACAGGAACGGCCCCGGCGACGCCCTCCTCTTCGCGCGGGCGGACCGCCACCCGGATGCATGGAACCGGAGAAGGCTCCTCTTCGCGTCCCAGATCCGGACGCGGACCGGCAGCATCCTGCTCATGACCCGCGAGGACGACGGCGGCACCACCTCGGGCGTCTACGTCTACCACTTCCCCAGCGCCACCACCCTCTACTGCAGGGACCTCCGTCATTCGATGCGGAAGGTCCCGGCCTCCAGCGTGGAGGGCTTCCCGAAGCTCAGGACGGCCCCGGTGGCGGTCCCGGCTCTCCGCCGCGGAGGCGCCACACGCTCCTACCTCCTGCTGGACGGTGCCGGGGGCGGGGTCTGGTCGGTTCTCAATGTCCGTCCCCACCCACTGACGCCCAGGATCCGCAAGGTGCCCCTGGACCTCCGGACCGGGCTGGGCTCACCGGAACGGCCCCTCGAGCTGGCGGCCGCACCCCTCCTGGAGGCGGACCGGTCCTCGGACAGGGCCCTGGTCTGCGACGGCGCGACGGGGCACCTGGCGCTCCTGGGGTCCACGGGCAGCCCGGAACGGCTGGTCCTGCGGCTCCTCTCGGGCGCGCTCGATGCGGGTCTCGCCACCGGGGGGACAGCATGGAGACCGGTGATCCTCCCCCTCCACGACCGCTCCGCGTTCTGGATCCTGGACCGGATCGGCGGACGTCTCGTGGTGGTGCGTGTGGATGCGGCTCGCGCCACGGCCACCATGGGTCCCGTGGAGGTGGAGGTCCGCTAGCACCGGTGTCCCGGTCCGGTCTCCGCCACACTCTCCAGCACCGGGGCGACTCAGCACACCCCGGCGCGGAACTCAGTGCGCGTGGCCGTGCTCCAGCTCCTCCTCGGTGGCGGGCCGGATCTCGACGATCTCCACGTCGAAATTGAGCGCCTTGCCGGCGAGGGGATGGTTGCCGTCGAGGACCACCTTGTCCTCCTCCACCGAAACCACGAGGAAGGGGATCACGCTCCCGTCCTGGTGCTGGGCCTGGACGTAGTCCCCGGGGCTCACGTCGAAGTCGAAGTTCTCCCGGGAGACCTCCACCATCCGCTCCGGATCGTGCTCGCCGTAGGCGTCCTCGGCGGCGATCCGGACCTTCAGCGTGTCGCCCACGGCCTTGCCGTCGAGCTCCTTCTCCAGGCCCGGGATGATCTGGTCATGGCCGTGGAGGTAGGTCAGCGGGCCCTCGCCCTTGCTGGTGTCCAGGACCTCGCCGTCGTCGTCCGTCAGGGTGTAGTCGATGGACACCACCGTGTCCTTGCCCACCTTCGTCGTGTCACTCATCTGCAGTCTCTCCTTTTCGTCCACCGTCCAGCCCGTGCTGCGGTGCCGCACACTGTACAGGAACTCGGCCCGGTTGTCTCCTGCGTCGAGCGGCATCCCGGTTCCCTCAGGACATGGGCTCCGCCCCCACGTAGCCCTCGCGCTCCAGGTGGAGCAGGATGATCTGGGCGGCCTCGTCGGGCGTCATGTCCGAGGTGTCGATGACCGACTCGGCATCCTCCGGCGCCTCGTAGGGATCCGAGATCCCGGTGAACCCCTTGATGACTCCGGCCCTGGCCTTGGCGTAGAGGCCCTCGCGGTCCCTCTGCTTGCAGACCTCCAGCGGTGTGCTCAGGTGCACCAGCACGAAGCCCCCGCGGGACGGATTGAGATGGTTCGGCATGCCTCCTCCTGCCCGCGAATCGACGGACGGCCCCCCCAGGCGATCCACCCCCCCCGATGGACGGGAAGGGTACCACAGGACCCCCGGCCGGCCGGGAAAAGAACCACGGATTCCACGGATTATCAGATCAAGAAGAAGATGGTGGGAATCCGGATATACCTTCGATTTCACGCCTCGCCGATGGGTCTGACCTTCAGAGAGTCTTGCAAGCGGCTCACGTTTCACGATCCAACCGACGGGCGGGTGGGGTCATCCCTTCCCCTCCCCTTCGAATCCCAGCAATCCTCAGAATCCGTGGTTGCCTCTCCCGGACGGGCGGGCAGCGCACGGGTGGGAGGGCGCCGTCGCAGCTCGCACGGAGGGGCGGGTGGGCGGCGCACACCAGGGCAGGCGGGGGACGTCCCTGCTTCCTGACGTCCTGACGTCCTCACCGGGCGGGCGGGGGGGAGGGCCGCGCCTCCAGACCGAAGTCCTCCCCGGCCATGGCCGCGATGGTGCGGCCGATGGCGATGGAGGCCGTGGCCGCCGGCGAGGGGGCGTTGAGCACGTGGACCATGCCGGCGCCGCGGACGATGTGGAAGTCGTCCAGGAGCTTCCCGTCGGGGGCCAGGGCCTGGGCCCGCACCCCGGCGCCGCCACGCCGCATGTGCTCCCCGCGCACCTCCGGGACCAGCCGGCGGACCGAGCGCACGAAGGCCGCCTTGCTGAGCGACCGCCACTGTTCGGCCAGCCCCATGCGCCAGTACCGCATGGCCAGCCGGCGGAACCCCGGCCAGGCCAGCGTCTCCAGCGTGTCGCGGGCCGAGATGCTGGTCCGCCGGTAGCCCTCGCGCTTCAACGCCAGCACGGCGTTGGGGCCGGCCTCCACCCCGCCGCCGATCATGCGGGTGAGGTGCACCCCGAGGAAGGGGAATCCGGGGTCCGGCACGGGATAGATCAGGTTCCGGACCAGGCGGGCCGCCGGTTCCTCCAGCTCCCAGTACTCGCCACGGAAGGGCACGATCCTGACGCCGGGGTCCACCCCGCACCGCCGCGCCACCCTGTCCGACTGGAGGCCCGCACAGTTCACCAGGCTCCGTGCCCGGACCGCGCCCGACGCCGTCTCCAGCACCAGCCGTCCCCCGTCCCGCCGAACGCTCAGGAAGCGCGATCCGAGCCGGATCTCCCCGCCCAGCTCCTCCACCCTGCGCCCCATGGCCAGCGTCACCCCGGTGAAGTCCACGATTCCGGTCTGGGGAACCCACAGGCCCCGGATCCCCGCCACGTGGGGCTCGTGCTCCCGCATGCCCGACAGGTCCAGCTCCCGGACTCCCTCGAGCCCGTTGGCCGCCCCCCGCCGGGCGAGCTCCTCCAGCGCCGGAATCTCCTCCGGATCGAGGGCCACCACCAGCTTGCCACAGACCTCGAAGGGCACACCCTCCCGCTCACAGAACTCCTGCAGGAGCCGCCGTCCCTCCACGCAGTTCCTCGCCTTCAGCGATCCCGGCCGGTAGTAGAGCCCCGAGTGGATCACACCCGAGTTGTGGCCGGTCTGGTGCGGCGCGAGCCGGTCCTCTGCCTCCAGCACGCACACCGACGCCCGGAACCGTTCGAGCAGGGTCATGGCCGTGGCCACGCCCACGATGCCGCCACCCACGACCACCACGTCCCAGCACCGCTGCTCCATGCCCACCTCCGCGAACATGGTAGCCGGGAACGACGGGGACCGCCATGACCTCCCGGAGGAACGCACACCGCAGGACAACAGGGAGACTTCCGGATCCACAGCTGCCGGCCTGTGAGCCAGGCTATCCGGCGAACCTGTCGTCCGACCTGCGCCCCCTCGCGGCGTGCTGCAGTTCCTCGAGCCATCCGGCCCGGACGTCCCGTGGAACGTCGAACTCCGGCACGAAGGGCTTGATGTCCAGGAGCGGAGTCCCGTCGAGCATGTCCACATCCCGGATGTACAACGTGCCCCCCTCGACACGGAGCAGTCTCACGACCGAGAGCCCGATGGGGTTGGGCCGTCTGGGTGCCCGTGTGGCAAAGACACCGTGTGGCCTCGTGTCCAGGTAGGGAATCACGCGCAACTCGAAGCTCCGGCTCCGGTGGAAGTGGTACAGCAGGATGATGTGGGAGAAACCTTCGATGTCCTGGAGACCTTCACGGTACTCCTCGAAGAGCCTCACCGTGCCCTCCACACCGGCTGCTCCGGCAGGCTGGATCGGCATGTTCTCCGGACCGTCCCAGGGTGTGTCAATCACGCCGATCGGTCGGTAGTCGAAGCGCATCATCAACCTCGCATGTCACGAATTCTGCACACCACACTTCCAGGCGGTCCGCGTCCGAGCGCCCCTGCATCCCGGGAGTCCACCGCAGTGCGGCCGTACGACAGTGTTCAAGGCGCTCCTGTCGGCCTCCTCCAACCCTTCCAGGACATCATGGTGCACCGTTCCATCATACCGGTCACCTGCCTCCGCTGGCCTCTTCACTCTTCACTGCCCACGGCCCCTTGACAGATTCAAACGAATGTTTCATATTCTTGATTGAAATGACAATTGGAGATCCTTCCATGACAACGGACCACCCTGCGGGCCACGGCGAGGCCGAGGCCACGCGCGAGCGGCTCCTGGAGGCGGCAGAACGGCTCTTTGCCAAGAAGGGCTATGACGGCACGTCCCTCCGGGAGATCACCTCGGCGGCCGGTTGCAACATCGCTGCCGTGAACTACCACTTCGGCGGCAAGGAGAACCTCTACCTCCAGGTCTTCCACCGCCGCCTGGGGCATCTCAGGGACCTCCGCATCTCCCGGCTGGAGCAGGTCCTGGCCGAGGCCGGCGGCAACGCCACCCCCGAGCTGGTGCTCTCAACCTTCACCACGGCCTTCCTGGAGCCGCTGGCTGACGAGAGCGCGGGCCGCCAGCTCATGGAGCTCATGGCCCGAGAGATGCTGGACCCCCACCTCCCCCGATCGGTCTTCGTGGAGGACATGATCGGGCCGGTCCGCAGGAGCCTGGCCGGCGCGCTGGAACAGGTCACCCCGGGCCTGGACCACGAGACGGCGCTCCTGTGCGTCCACTCGGTGGTGGGCCAGCTGGTCCACGTGATCCACCACGAGCGCTTCCTGCACGGCACGGCCACGGGCTCCTGGCCCACCGAGGAGCTCCAGAGGCTGGCGGACCACATTGCCCGGTTCTCGGCGGGAGGCGTCCGGGCTCTGGCCGGTGCGGGAGAACCGTCATGACCCGGCCGGCAACGGCCCTGCTCCTCGCGCTTGCCGCACCGGTGTTGCTGGCGGCCGGCTGCACCCTGGGGCCCGATCCCGGGCAGGCCCCGGCCACCGCGGCCGATGCCGCACGGTGGGCCGAGGCCCCGGCCACCGGCGAGGAGGCCCGCGCGCTGCCGCCCGACGACTGGTGGCGTTCCTTCGCCGACCCGGTGACGGTGGATCTCGTGGAGACCGCACTGGCCAGCAACACCGACGTCCGGGTCGCCGCGGCCCGCGTCCTGGAGGCGGAGGCGGCGCTCAGGTCGGCCAGGGGGACCCTCTACCCCTCCGTGGACCACGGCCTCACGGGGCAGCGGAACAAGTTCTCCTTCGTGCTGCCCCAGGTGGGCAGGGTGGGCATCTACTCCACCACCTTCCAGCAGAACCTCTCGGTGAGCTACCAGGTGGACCTCTTCGGCAGGCTCAGGCGCACCCGGCAGGCCGCCTGGGCCAACCTCGTGGGCGCCGAGGCCGATCGCAAGACCGTGGTGAACTCCCTGATCGCCCAGGTCATCCGGACCCGGGCGGCCATCGCGGCCATGGAGCGGCAGCTGGCCATCGACCGGCAGACCCTGGAGAGCTGGTCCACCACCGAGGACATCGTGGAGGCACGGTACGGGGCGGGGGTGGTGGACGCGGGCGAGCTCTACTTCGTGCGGGAGAGCCGGGCCCGCGCCGCCGCGGCCATCCCCCAGCTCGAGCGCTCCCTGGCCGCCGCCTACCACGCGCTGGACGTCATGCTGGGCCGGCAGCCCGGCACCGGTCCCAGGCTACCGGACACCCTGCCGGACGTGCCTGCCCTGGACCCCGTTCCCGTGGGGCTCCCGGCCTCCCTCCTGGACCGCAGGCCCGACCTGGTGGCGTCACGGATGCAGTTCTCGGCCGCCACGGCCCTGGTGGGCGTGGCCCTGGCCAACCTCTACCCGAACCTGACGCTCACCGGGAGCGCGGGCATCGTCTCCGACGACGTGGCAAACCTGATCAGCACCGACGGCCTCATCTACAACGTCCTGGCCGGCCTCGTGGCCCCCATCTTCCACGGCGGCCAGCTCCGCGCCGAGGTGGACGCGGCCCGGGCCCGGGCGGAGGCCGCCGCCTCCCGCTACGCCGGGGCCGTCCTCGATGCCCTGCGCGAGGTGGAGGACGCCCTGGCGGCGGAGAGGGCCCTCGGGGATCAGCTGGAATGGACGCGCCGGCAGCTGGAGGCCGCCCGTGGCGGAGAGAGCCTGGCACGCTGGAGGTACGACATCGGAACGGGCGCCATCCTGGACCTGCTCGCCGCGGACCGGGCGCTCCGGAACTCCGAGCTGGCCCTCACCATCACCCAGGCCAACCTGTGGGACGTCCGGGTCGGCCTCTACCTGGCGCTGGGTGGCGACTGGGAGAGCGCCGCAGCGCTCCCCCCGGCCGGAGACGGCACCACCGAAGCCCCATCCTCCGGCACAACACCGGCCCCTGCCGGTCCACGAGGTTGACATCATGAGTGGACTCCCCAGGCGAATCGCCGTTCCCGTGCTCATCGTCGCCGCCGGCATCGTGCTCGCGGTGCTCCTGGTGGCCAGCCGGAAGACCCCACCGAGGCAGAAGCGCGAGTGGAAGGGGCCGCTGGTGGAGGCCGTGACGGTCCACCCCGAGGACGTGGCCGTGATGGTCCACGGGACGGGGACCGTCCGGGCCCGGATCTCGGTCCAGCTCATCCCCCAGGTCGCGGGGCGCATCGTGGAGGTCCACCCCGCCATGACGGCGGGGGGGTTCTTCCGTGCGGGCGAGCCGCTGGCGGTGATCGAGGCCACCGACCACGAGCTCGCTGTCCGCCGGGCCGAGGCCGCGGTGGAGCGGGCCCGCGTCCAGCTCCAGCAGGCGGAGGCAGAGAGCACCGTGGCCCGGCGCGAGTGGGACCGCATCCACCCCGGCGAGGAGCCCGTGTCACCCCTGGTGCTCCGCATCCCCCAGCTGGAGCAGGCCCGCGCCGAGCTCCACGCCGCCGAGGCCGACCTCGAGACGGCCCGGCTCAACCTGGAACGGACCCGCCTGAGCCTGCCCTTCGACGGCAGGGTGGTCACCAAGAACGCCGACGTGGGCCAGTACGTCACGCCGGGGCAGCCGGTGGCCACGGTCTACGGGTCCCACTCCATGGAGATCCCCGTTCCGCTCCGCGACTCCGAGCTCGCCTGGATCGACGTCCCCGGCCCCGGCCAGGCGGCAACACCGGGCTCCGCCGTCACCGTCACGGCCGAGTTCGCGGGCCGCGAGCATACCTGGGACGGCCGGGTCACCCGCAGCGAGGGCGAGGTGGACCTGGCCACGCGCATGGTCCACGTGGTGGTGGAGGTGGACGAGCCCTTCGCCGGGGGACGTCCGGCGCTCATGCCGGGCATGTTCGTCCACGTGGCCATCCACGGCCACCCCCTGGAAGGTGCCTTCGTGATCCCGCGGCACGCGGTCCACGAGGGGAGCGTCGCCTGGGTGGCCCGCGAGGGCCGGCTCCGGCTCACTCCGGTGGAGGTGGCCCGCTTCGACCGGGACCTGGCCCTGGTCACCGGTGGCCTCTCCGACGGTGACCGCGTGGTCACCTCCCAACTCGAGGTGGTCACCGATGGCATGAAGATCCGGATCACCACACCGGCGGAGGAGGCCGCCGCGGCGGGCGACACGGCCCCGGCGGGAGCGGGCGCATGAAGGGCGACGGTGACGGCATCCTGGGGTTCATGGCCTCCAACCATGTGGCGGCCAACATCCTCATGCTCTTCCTCCTGGTGGGGGGGGCCTTCGCGCTGGTGCGCCTCCCCGTGGAGGTCTTCCCCGACCTGCCCACCCAGACCATCACGGTCAACGTGCCCTACCTGGGCGCGGCGCCCGCGGAGGTGGAGGAGGGGGTCTGCATGCGGGTGGAGGAGGCCATCGCCGGTATCGACGGCATCGACCGGATCCGTTCCATCGCCCAGGAGGGCATGGGAATTGTCATCGCCGAGCTGAAGGATGACGCGGACAGCCGCCGGGTCCTCGACGACATCAAGGCCGCCGTGGACCGCATCGAGACCTTCCCGGCCCAGACGGAGAAGCCGGTGGTGGCGGAGGTGCTGAGCCGCACCCAGACCATCACCCTCGTGCTGCACGGAGACGTTCCGGAGGCCACGCTCAAGCACCTGGCGGAGCAGGTCCGCGACGATCTCACCGCCATGCCCGAGATCTCCCAGGCGGACATCAAGGGATCCCGCCGCTTCGAGATCGGCGTCGAGATCTCCGAGGACGACCTCCGGCGCTACGGTCTCTCCTTCGCGAAGGTGGCCGAGGCGGTGAAGCGCAACTCGGTGGATATCCCCGGTGGGACCATCCGGAGCCGCGGCGGAGAGATCCTCATCCGGGGCAAGGGCCAGCGGTACTGGGGCCGGGATTTCGCGGACATCGTGGTGCTGGCCCGTCCCGACGGCACGCGAATCCGCCTGGGTGACGTGGCCACGGTGCGCGACGCCTTCGAGGACGTGGACCTGGATTCCCGGTTCGACGGCTCCCCCGCCGTCTCCGTCCAGGTCTTCCGGGTGGGCGACCAGAAGGCCCTGGACATCACCGATGCCGTCCACACCTACGTCCGGAAGCTCCGGAACCGGCTGCCGGAGGGCGTCCACCTGGACACCTGGGAGGACCGTTCGGAGATCCTCAGGTCCCGCATCGAGCTCCTCCTGCGCAATGGACGGCTGGGTCTGATCCTGGTCTTCCTGTCGCTGGCGGCCTTCCTGGACCTGCGGCTCGCCTTCTGGACCACCATGGGCATCCCCGTGTCCTTCCTGGGCGCCATGCTGGTCCTCACCCACATGGGTATCACCATCAACATGGTCTCGCTGTTCGCGTTCATCATCGCCCTGGGCCTCGTGGTGGACGATGCCATCGTGGTGGGCGAGAACATCTTCAACTACAGGGAGCAGGGCATGGCACCGCTCCCCGCGGCCATCCGGGGCGTGCGGGAGATGTCGGTACCCGTGATCTTCTCCGTCCTCACCACCGTGGCCGCCTTCGTTCCCCTGGCCTACACCTCGGGCCGCATGGGGCAGATCATGAAGACCATCCCCAAGGTGGTGGTCTCGGTGCTGCTCATCTCGCTGGTGGAGGCCCTGTTCATCCTGCCGGCCCACCTCTCCGGATCCCGAGACCGGCGGATTCCCGGCCCCATCGCACGCCTCCAGGGCCGGATCCGGAGCGGCCTTGACGCCTTCGTCCGGGGACCCTACGCCCGGCTCCTGGAGTTCTCCCTCCACCACCGCTACGGAACCCTCGCCTCCGCCATCGCCCTGCTCATCGTCACGGTGGGGTTCATCGCGGGTGGACACGTGAAGTTCACCTTCATGCCCACCGTGGATGCCGACAACATGATCGCCGAGCTCACCATGCCCAGGGGAACCCCCATGGAGGTCACCGAGGCCGTGGCGGCCCGGATCGAGGAGGCGGCGCGGCAGGTGGCCCGGGAGTACGACGGCGAACGCCCCGAGGGCGCCCCTTCCGTCATCCGGCACATCTCCACCATCATCGGCCAGCAGCCGCGCGCCGCGCGGGTGGCCGCCGGGGGTCACAGCGAGGGCGTTGGCGGAGATGCTGGCGGCCACCTGGCCGAGATCAACGTGGAGCTCCTGGACAGCGAGCAGCGTGGCATCCCCTCCCCCGAGCTGGCCTCCCGGTGGCGGGACCTGGTGGGCGAGATCCCGGGCGCCTCTTCCCTGACCTTCTCCTCGAACCTGTTCTCCGTGGGCGATGACATCAACATCGAGCTCTCCCACCGGAACTTCGCCACGCTGGTCCGGGCCGCCAACGCCCTCAAGTCCGCCGTGATGGAGTACCCCGGCGTGGGCGACGTGGCCGACTCCTTCGAACCCGGCAAGGTGGAGCTCCAGCTGCGGCTCAAGCCCGAGGGGCACAACCTGGGACTCACCCTGGCCGACCTGGCCAACCAGACCCGCCACGCCTTCTGGGGCGACGAGGCCCAGCGCGTCCAGCGCGGCCGCGACGACATCCGGGTCAAGGTGCGCTATCCCGAGGCCGCCCGCCGCACCCTCGCGACCCTGGACGAGCTGCGCATCCGGCTTCCCGACGGCAGCCAGGTCCCCTTCCCCACCGTGGCCGAGGTCCACGAGGGCCGCGGCTACTCCGTGATCAACCGGACCGACCGCAGGCGGGTGGTGACGGTGACGGGCACCGTGGACGAGCTCACCGCCAACGCCAACGAGATCAACACCAGGATCCGGAGCGAGGTGCTGCCCCGCCTGGTCCAGGACTTCCCGGGGCTCACCCACCGCTTCGGCGGGGCACAGCGGGAACAGCGCAAGTCCATGAAGAGCATGGGCGTCAACTTCCTCATGGCCCAGCTCGCCATCTTCGCCCTGCTGGCCATCCCGCTCCGGAGCTACGCCCAGCCGCTGATCATCATGACCGCCATCCCCTTCGGCATCGTGGGGGCCGTGGCCGGCCACCTGATCATGGGCCTCGACCTGAGCCTGCTCTCCGGCATGGGCCTGGTGGCCCTCACCGGCGTGGTGGTCAACGACTCCCTCATCATGGTGGACCTCATCAACAGGGAGCGGGCCGAGCACATCCCGCTGCCCCGGGTTCTCCGCGACTCGGGCATCCGCCGTTTCCGGCCGATCCTGCTGACCACGCTCACCACCTTCTTCGGGCTGACACCCATGATCCTCGAGCGGAGCATGCAGGCCCGGTTCCTGATCCCCATGGCCGTGAGCCTCGGCTTCGGCGTGGTCTTCGCCACCGCCATCACCCTGATCCTGGTGCCGACGCTCTACCGCATCCTCGAGGACTTCAAGGGGCTGGTCGCTCCGGCGAGGGGCGGTGACGCAGGGAGCAACGGGGCGGAGGAGGCCGTGTAGAACCGCGGGTGTCGGCGGTAGAGGCCGGCGGTCACCTCCGGGTCGTTCTGTCGAGGGAGGCGTAGCTTCCGGGTGCCCCGGCATTAGGGACCCCCCGCCCGCCCGGTGAGGAGGTGAAGACGTGAGGGCGGGAAGACGTCCCCCGCCCTCCAGGGGAAGGGTCGGTGTCGGCATCCGTGACGGTGTCCGTGTCCGTGTCCGTGACCATGTCCGTGACCGTGTCGGTGCCACCCCCCACCCCCCGCTGAAGAAGTGAAGACGTGAGGGAGTGAAGACGTCCCCCGCCCACCCGGAGACGGACCCATGTCCGTGCCAGGGTCCGTGTCCGTGACCGTGTCCGTGTCGGGGTCAGGGTCGGGGCCACGCTCAGCGCCGGAGACGGCGGCGACGTCTGTGTCGGCGACCGCGTCCGGGTCTGGGACAGGGCCAGGGTCAGGGACAGTGCCGGGGGCGAGGCCACAGTCAGGGACCGTGTCCCTGTCCGCGCCGGTGTCCGTGACGGTGACCGTGCCTGTGCCCGTGTCCCCCTCACCCCCTCCCGATCATCCGCCAGAGCATGGCGCGGACCTCGTCGAGGAGCACCAGGGCACGCCGGGTGCGGGCCGCGTCCACCGAGCCGGATGCCAGGAAGAGCCGAAGATGGACGTCCAGCTCCTTCGCGGAGCCGTACGCCACCCGCCAGTGGTAGACCCGATCCTTCCCAGAGCGGCCCTCCCCCTCGGCGATGTTGGCGGGAACCGATGCGGCGGCCCGCACCACCTGGTCGGCCAGGGACCGGAGGGGGGACTTCACCGATCCGGCCAGTGCCATGGCGATCCCGGCGGCCTCGAGGGCCTTCGCCAGGGCAGGGGGCTTCGATCCGTGGAGCGCGTGGGGCATGGTTTCCTCCCGTTCGTTCATGGCGCTCCCCAGGCCCCCGGGCCGCCCGGAGTCAGGGGTCGCACAGCGACCGGCCGCAGGCCGGCGTGCCCTTGACGCCGGGTGGATCCGGGGGCCATCTCCCCCATCCCAGGAACGAACGGGAGGAAACCAGACGAGCGCGGGAAAGGCCACCCCCACCCGCCCGGTGGGGAGGTGAAGACGTGAGGGCGTGAAGACGTGAAGACGTCCCCCCACCCTCCATGAGAAGGGTCGGTGTCGGTGTCCGTGACCGTGACCGTGACCGTGTCCGTGTCTGTGTCCGTGCCGGTGGCCGTGTCCGTGTCGGGGTCAGGGTCCGTGGCCGGGTCCGTGGCCGTCTCCGGATCACGGTCACGCTCACGGTCAGGGACACGGGCATGGGCAGGCCTGGGCCACGCACACGGTCGGCGTCGGGAACATCGACCCGGTATGATGGATGGCATCAGCACAGGGAGACACCATGGACCCCGCAGCACTGACCGGCATCCTGAAGGCCCTCATTCCCGTGGTCCTGGTGGTGATCGCCACCGTCGTGGCGGAGTGGGTGGGCATCCGGCTCTCGACACGCCGGCGCGCGCTGGGACGCGGGCTCGCGTTCCGCCACCAGACCATCATGATCCTCATCGCCGCTGCCGGGCTCCTGGGAGTGCTGCTCACACTGCCCATCTCCGACGTCAAGCGGGGGCATCTCTTCACGCTCACCGGCATCGCGATCACCGCCATCATCACGCTCTCTTCCACCACCCTCGCCGGCAACGCCATGGCCGGCCTCATGCTCCGCGCGGTCCGGAACTTCGGGACCGGGGACTACATCTCCGTGGGCGAGGTCCACGGGCGCGTCACCGAGTTCGGCCTCATCCACACCGAGATCCAGACCCAGAGCAGCGACCTGGTGACGCTTCCGAACCTCCTCCTGGTCCGGAACCCGGTGACCGTGATCCGGGAGTCGGGCACCTTCATCCACGCCACCGTGTCCCTGGGCTACGACGTGCACCACGACCTGGTGGAGGCCCTGCTGGTCCAGGCCGCCACATCCATCGGCCTCGAGGACGTCTTCGTCCGGATCCTGGAGCTCGGGGACCACTCCGTCACCTACCGCGTCATGGGCCGGCTCACCGACCTCACGAGCTACCTCGGGGCCAGGACGGCCCTCCACCGTGCCGTTCTGGACGCCCTCCACGGTGCGGGCGTGGAGATCGTCTCCCCGGCCTTCCAGAACCAGCGCAGGATCGCCGCCAATCGGACCTTCATCCCGACCATCGAGGCGATCCCCGCCCAGGAGGAGGGTGCCATGGCCTCCCCGGATCAGGTGCTCTTCGAGAAGGCCCGGGCCGCCGGGGAGATCGAGGCCCTGACCAACCGGTTGACGGCGCTCTCCCAGGGAGCGGAGCGCCTCAAGGAGGAGATCAAGAAGGCGCCCCCCGAGGACCACGAAAGGCTGGAGAGCAAGCTCCAGGCCCGGCTCGACGCCATCGACAAGCTCCAGGCCGTGATCACGAGCCGCCGGAAGCGCATGGAGGAGTGACGGAGCGGCCGTGGAGATGGAGGGCATCCCCCGTCCTCCCGGTCGGGAAACGTGAGCCACTTGCAAGAGCCCTTGGCCAGGGTCGATTCTCGTGACGTCGAGCCCCCACCCACCCGGGAGAATGCACCACGGATTACACGGATTTATTGGATTAAGAAGAAGATAGAATACATCTGGATATACGTTCGATTTCACGCCAGACCGATGGGTATGACATTCAGAGAGTTTTTCAAGCGTCTGACGAGAAACGAAGGAAACCCCGCCATCCAACAACCGGCATCCGATATCATCAGTTCGATGAATGTCGGACGCCCGAGCATCGTTGTGGCCCTCAGCCTGGCCATGGTCCTCCCGGTCATGCCCTCCGGAGCCCACTCCAGCCCCGGCCAGGAAGACAGCCGGACAAAGGCGGCGAGGCAACTCCTTCAACGGTACAACGAGGAGCTGGCCTCCATCTACGAAGATCTCCAGGAGAACACCCGCCGCTCCAACCGCCGCGCTCTCAGGGGATGCGAGGATCTGAGGATGGCCTTTACCGAGCGCCTCCTCGGCAACGATATCTCTGCGAAGTTCTTCGGCTACACACTGTTCTTCGAGTCCATCGCCGAGTTTCGGCTCGGCAGGCTCGACAATGCCGTCTGGGACTGGCAGGTGGCACAATCCATCCTGCCCGAGCTCACGGCCAAGAGCTATCGCAACTTCTCGGACGCGGAAGACTTTCTCGTGGACAACCGCCTGCCCGCGACCATCGGAGATTCCCTCACTCCGGGCGGGGAGAACAACCACGCCCCCTGCACCGGCCGAAGTAGCCTCAAGCCCCTGAAGCCCATCAGGCGCATCATGCCCGAGTTCCCTCCCGGTGCAGCCTTGACCGGCTTCAAAGGTACCGTGGTCGTCGAGGTCGTTGTCGGCACCGACGGTGTCCCCAGAACCCCCCGCCTCATCGAGTCCTCCGGGGTCACCACCGCCGACGCTGTGGCCCTGCTCGCTCTCCGGGACTGGCGCTTCAGGCCCGCCCGCTGCGGTGACGAACCCATCGAATCGACCTATAGGCTCGCCGTGGAGTATTCGCAGCGTCCCGGCCGCGTTCACTGACGCTACCCGTCGCCCGGGTTGCCGGGTGCACTTTCAATACGGTCGTGGATCGTGAAACCAGGGTTCCTTCGCCGGCCCGGGAGGGGGGCAGAGGGGCACGAGGGAGAATCTCCGAAGTACACGACGGCGTCACCGCACTCCGCCACCGCAATCCGATCACCGTCGCGGTTCGCCGCCACCGAACCCCGCAGCTGCAACCCGCCACCGATCCCAGCCACCGTTCGCGGCGCCCCTCCTGGACTCCCGCACCACCTCCCCTGTAGAGTTGCGGCATGACCTTCGAGCTGGCCATCATCGCCGCCCTCCTCCTGGCAAGCATCGTGGGCATGCTGGCCCAGCGCTTCCGCCTGCCCTACACGGTCTCGCTGGTGATCGTCGGCCTCTTCTTCGCCGTGCTCCGGGACCGCTTCTTCCATGGCTTCGACCCGGGACTCCACCTGACGCCCCAGCTCCTGTTCACCATCCTGCTGCCGGCCCTGGTCTACGAGGCGGCCTTCCACCTGGAGCTGCGGCACTTCCTCCAGACGTGGCGCACAGTGCTCATCCTGGCGGTCCCCGGGGTGCTCGTGGGCACGGCGCTCACCTTCGGCGCCACCTGGCTGGCCCTCGGCGCGCTCGGCCTGGAGCTGCCGTGGCAGGTGCTCATCCTGGCGGCCACCATCCTGGCCGCCACGGACCCCGTGGGTGTCCTGGCGCTGCTCCGCGAGGTGGGCGCACCACGGCGGCTGGCGGTCATCATGGAGGGCGAGAGCCTGCTCAACGACGGCATCGCCATCGTGGCCTTCGGCGTGGTGATCACGGCGCTGGGCCTGGACCCGCACCACGCCTCCCTGTCCTTCCTCTGGGTGATGAAGTTCCTCACCTGGGAGGTCCTCGGGGCGATCCTCATCGGCGGGGCCATCGGACTGGGCCTCTCGTGGCTCACCTCCACCATCGACGACCACCTCATCGAGATCACGCTCACCACCATCTCGGCCTTCGGCAGCTTCCTGCTGGCCGACCAGGCCCACGCCTCGGGGATCATCGCCTGCCTCGTGGCCGGCGTGCTCTCGGGCAACGTGGGCGCCACCTACGGCATGTCGGCCTCCACACGGGTGGCCGTCACCTCCTTCTGGGAGTACGCAGCCTTCGCCGCCAACTCCATCATCTTCCTGCTGGTGGGCCTGGAGACCTCGCCCGTGCGCCTGCTCCGCTTCGCGCCGGTGATCCTGGTGGTGTGGCTGGCCATGCAGCTGGCCCGGGCCCTCTTCATCGCGGGCTCCCTCCCCATCATGGAACCCACCCGCTTCACCAACCGGCGGGGGCTCGTGGCGATCCTCACCTGGGGGGGCCTCCGGGGCGGCGTGGCCATGGTGCTCGCCATGTCCGTACCCAGGACCTGGGCCTGGCGTCAGGAGCTCATCGACGTGGTCTTCGGTGCGGTGCTCATGACCATCCTGGTGCAGGCGCCCACCATGCCCCTGGTGCTGCGGCTCTTCGGCGTGGGCCGCGACCCCCGCCGGCGCGAGGCCGCCGTGCTGCTGCGCACCCGGATCCGCGCCCTCAACGAGGCCGAGCGCTACCTGGAGCGCCAGCACGAGGCCGGCGCCGTGCTGCCGGAGATCTACGAGGCGATCCGCAGGGACCTCATGGCCCGGCGGGAGGCCCTGGAGGCCGAGGGCCAGCGGCTCCACGTGGACGCCTCGGACATCCTGGACGAGGAGCGCCGGGAGCTCGAGCGCCAGCTGGCCCTGGTGGAGAAGGAGACCGTCCGGCAGGCCTTCGCCCAGGGTGTCCTGGACGAGCACCTCATGCGCCGCCTGGTGCAGGAGCTGGACGATCGCATCCTTTCCCTGGAGGGAACCGGTCACTGAGATCCGTCCCGGAATCCAACCCCGGTCCATCTCCACGGCCACGATGACAGCCGGGACCTCCAGACCCGGACAGCCTCAGGGACCACCCTGGCGCCAGCCACACCGCCGTCTCCCCACCATCGCCCCTTCAGGGAACCTTTCCGGCCCCGCCGGGTCACACTCCACAGGAGGTGCCCCATGCGAGACCACCAACCGATCCATGAGAAGGCGTTGGATGCACCGGCCTGGCCCTGGATGGAGGGGGACCGGTCCCGGCGGCGGATCGTCCGGGCCGCGCTGGCCACGGCGGCCGTGCTCCACGTGGCCGCCTTCGCCGTGCACTGGCCCGCGCTCCGGACCCCCCTGGAACGCGCCATGGAGGACCACGGTCCCATCTTCGTCCTCCGGCAGGTTCGTTTCCTGCCGCCACCCCCTCCGTCCGTGGACCTCCCGAAACCTCCCGCCCGGACCGTCCCGCTCCCCGATCCCACGCCTGAGGAGCCCGAGGTGATCCGGGAGCACACCGTGGGCTCCGAGGTGCCCCTCGACGATGTCTGGGTGCCCGCGTCTCCCTCCGACATCCCCGCCCCGCCACGGCCGGCGCAACCCCGGGTCTACCAGGTGGGCGTGGACATCGCCCCGCCGCGGGTGATCCACAGGGTCCAGCCCGTCTACACCAGGGCGGCCCTGGCCGCGCGGCTCCAGGGCGTGGTGATCCTGGAGGCCGTCATCGACACGGAGGGAAGGGTGACCTCGCTCGAGGTCCTGCGCGGCCTCGGGCTCGGGCTCACCGAGAGCGCCGTGGCCGCCGTTCGGCAGTGGCGCTTCGAGCCCTCCACCGCCAACGGGCGCCCCGTGCGGGTGCTCTACCGCCTCACCGTGGTCTTCCGCATCGAGTAGGCGGCCCACCCCAGGGTCCCCGGGAGCCCGGGGAAGGAGTAGAATGCCGGGCATCACGCTGTCCGGAGGGTCCCCATGACCGACACCAGGCTCGAGCTGCCCGAAAATGCCTACCGCGAGCTGAAGCCCGGCGAGAGCTACACGCCCGTGATCCCCGACGAGAAGGGGATCCTCGAGATCACCGTACGCTCGGTGGGCCTCGGGATCTTCTTCGGGATCCTGTTCTCCGCCGCCGCGGCCTACATCGCCCTGAAGCTGGGCCAGGGCATCGAGTCGGCCATCCCCATCTCCATCCTGGCCATCGGGGCCTCGGCCCTCTTCGCGCGGCGCTCCACCCTGCTCGAGAACATCAACATCCTGGCCATCGGGGCCACCTCGGGCATCCTGGTGGGCGGCTCGGTCTTCACCATGCCGGCCATCTACGTGCTGGGGCTCCAGGACCGGTCCTCCTTCTTCCAGATCTTCATCGTGCCCTTCCTGGGGGCGGCCCTGGGCGTGGTCTTCCTGATCCCCTTCCGGCGGTACTTCGTGGCGGACATGCACGGCAGGCTCCCCTTCCCCGAGGGGACGGCCATCACCGAGATCCTGATGACCGGGGAGCGGGGCGGCCAGCAGGCGAAGGTGCTGGTCTCCGCCATGGGCCTGGGATTCCTCTTCGACCTGGTGCCCCTGACCTTCGGGGCCTGGCGGGACGTCTTCACCACCGAGCTGGTGCGGCCCCTCCACGTGCTCACCGACAGGGTGAAGGCCGTCTTCGCCCTCAACACCTCGGCGGCCGTGCTGGGCCTGGGCTACATCATCGGTGTCCGCTACGCCTCCATCATCTGCGCGGGCTCCTTCCTGGCCTACTTCGTGCTGATCCCCCTGGTGGCCTGGTTCGGGGCCCACATCCCGGGTCCCATCACCGAGGGCCTGCCACCCATCGCCGCCATGGACGTGGACGCCATCTTTACCAACTACGTGCGCTACATCGGCATCGGCGGCATCTTCATGGCCGGCCTGATCTCCATCGTCAAGATGCTGCCCGTCATGGGCCAGGCGCTCACCAAGGCCTTCGCCGAGCTCCGGAAGATCGCCGCGGGCGGCCTGAAGCAGGAGAGCACCAGCCGCGTGGAGTCCGACATCCCCATGGGCGTGGTGCTCCTGCTGACCGCGGCCATCACCGTGGCCATCTGGGTCTACTTCCGCTTCTCCGTGCTCGCCGACATGCCCGGGGCCACACGGCTGGCCACCCTGAGCCTGATCCTGACCCTGGTGATCTCCTTCCTCTTCGCCGCGGTCTCGGCCTGGGCCGTGGCCATGATCTCGGTGACCCCCATCTCGGGCATGACGCTGACCACGCTCATCGTGGCCGCGGTCCTCCTGGCGAAGATGGGCCTCACGGGCCCCGCCGGCATGCTCGCCACCCTGCTCATCGGCGGCGTGGTCTGCACGGCGCTCTCCATGACCGGCTCGCTGGTGACCCAGTTCAAGATCGCCTACTGGCTGGGAGGCACGCCCCGGCGCGTCGAGTGGTCCAACATCCTGGGATCCGCCGTGGCCTCCATCACCGTGACCGCCATGATCATGCTCTTCGCCTCGGTCTACGGCTACACCCACTCGCCGGCCCACCCCAACCCCATGCCGGCGCCCCAGGCCAACGCCATGGCCGCCGTGATCCAGAGCGTCATGAGCTCCGCCCAGGCTCCCTGGCTCCTCTACGGCGTGGGTGCCGTCATCGCCCTCATCGTGGAGATGCTGGGGATCTCAGCCCTGGCCTTCGCCCTGGGGATGTACCTGCCCATCGAGCTGAACACCCCCATCCTCTTCGGGGCCCTGGTGGCCGAGTACGTGCGCCGCCGCTCCCCCGACGAGATCACGCTGAAGGCCCGCAACAACCGCGGCACCCTCATCGCCTCGGGGCTCATCGCCGGAGGGGCCCTGGCCGGCGTGGCCGACGGCGTGGTCCGCATGGTGGCCGACTGGCGGAAGTTCACCATCCCGGGCCTCGACAACACCGGGCCCTGGGGCAACTGGCTCGGCCTCGGCATGTTCTTCCTGCTGGCAGCCTTCGTGATCTGGGACGCGGCCCGCGCGAAGCCCGAGGAGGGCGCCGGGCCGGAGATCTCTCTGTAGGAGGCTGTTGCGTCATCTCCAACATGCCTGGGCAGATCGAGATGCGATGGTATCGGGTCTGCCTTGCCCCGAGGTGGGGGGTCTGTCCACGCCGTGGAGGCCGATATCCTGGAGCGCGGATTTCCGTCCGCAGGGACCACCATCCGTATCCGCCCCCATCCTCCTGCAACCCGGGGGAATGCGGGCTGAAGCCCGCGCTCCGCGGATCCCGGCCCGAAGGCGTCACACCAGCGCAACGACCTCCGTAGCGCCCGGTATTGACAGTCCGGTGATCCCTTGTTAGATTGACGCTCCCCGGCGCACCGGGGAGCTGAGCGGGAGTAACTCAGCGGTAGAGTGCGACCTTGCCAAGGTCGAAGTCGCGGGTTCAAATCCCGTCTCCCGCTCCATTTTTTGTGCCCGTCCCCCGCCCGCCCTCGTGAAACGTGAAACGTGAAACGAAAGAGCGTCAGGGCGTGAGAGCGTCAGGGAGCCCGCACACCGTGCGAGGTCCGACAACCACCACACGCAGGGGTGCAGGGGAGAGGGGGAGAACCCGTCACGGCCACGGACACGGTCTCGGACAGGGTCACGGTCAGGGACATGGACACGGTCAGGGTCGGGAGCGGGTACCGGGGCGGAGGTGGAAGGACGACACTGCCCTGCCCTCCCCTGGCATTCACTCCGGAAATGCCTCATTCGTTTCACGTTTCACGTTTCACGTTTCACGTTTCACGAACGGCCGGGCGGGTGGGCGGCTGTCGCACCTCGCACGGGCGGGAGGGTGGGCGTCGCACGGAGGGCCGGGCGGGTGTCGCACCGCCACCCCTGTGCCCTCTTTCGTTTCACGTTTCACCTTTCACGTTTCACGAACAGCCGGCCGGCCGGGCTCCACCCTTCACCACCTCTTCCCCCTCCCCGGCGGCGGGTCGTAGGCGGGGATCCCCGTCAGGTACTGGCCCAGGATCAGCGTGTGGATGTCGTGGGTCCCCTCGTAGGTGTAGACCGTCTCGAGGTTCATGAGGTGGCGCATGATGGGGTACTCGGCCACGATGCCGTTGGCGCCGTGGATCTCCCGGGCCAGCCTCGCGCACTCCCGCGCCACGTGGACGTTGTTGCGCTTGGCCATGGACACCGCCTGGGGGCTCGCGCGGCCCTCGTCCTTGAGCCTCCCGAGCCGGACGACCAGCAGCTGGCCCCTGACGATCTCCGAGTACATCCAGGCGAGCTTCTCCTGGACCAGCTGGTGGGCCGCGATGGGGCGGCCGCCGAACTGCACCCGGGCGCCCGCGTAGTCCAGGGCGGCCCCGAAGGTGGCCATGGCCGACCCCAGGGCGCCCCAGGCGATGCCGTAGCGGGCCTGGGTCAGGCAGGCCAGCGCGTTCTTGAGCCCCGTGGTCCCCGGGAGGACGACCTCCTCCGGCAGGCGGCAGTCCTCGAAGACGAGCTGCGAGGTGACGGAGGCGCGGAGGGAGTACTTCCCGTGGTGGTCCACCGTGGAGAAGCCGGGCGTGCCCCGCTCCACCAGGAAGCCCCGGATCCCCTCCTCCGTGCGGGCCCACACCACCGCCACGTCGGCGATGGAGCCGTTGGTGATCCAGGCCTTCTCGCCGTCGAGCACCCACTCCGCACCGTCCCGGACGGCCCGGGTCCGCATGCCGGCCGGGTTGGAGCCGAAGTCGGGCTCGGTGAGCCCGAAGCACCCGATGGCCTCGCCCCGGCCCAGCGCCGGGATCCAGCGCTCCTTCTGGGCCTCCGAGCCCCACTGCAGGATGGGGTACATCACCAGGGCCGACTGCACCGAGGCGAAGGACCGGAGGCCCGAGTCGCCCCGCTCCAGCTCCTGGTTGATGAGCCCGTAGGCCACGGAGTTCAGGCCGGGGAGGCCGTACTCGGTGTAGCTCGCACCCAGGAAGCCCAGCTCCCCCATCTCCGGCACCAGGTGCGCCGGGAAGGTCCCCTCCAGGGCCCAGTCCTCGATGTGGGGCATCACCCGTCCGGCCACCCAGCGCCGCACCGTGTCCCGGACCATCCGCTCCTCGTCGGTGAGCAGCTCGTCCAGGAGGTAGAGGTCCTTCTCGTCCAGGATCGTCGTCATGGCAGCCCCCAGTCCCGGCACCGGTCCGCCGGGAGGCACATTCTGGCACAGCGTGGGACCACCGGGGTCCGCTGCGGACCCTCAGGTCTTCTTCCGCCGCCTCGCGATGTCCTGCAGCCTCTCGCGGATGCGGGCCTCCCAGCCCTCGGCCGTGGGGCGGAAGAAGCGGACGCCCCGCAGCTCCGTGGGGAGGCACTCCATGTCGGCCACCCTGCCCGGCTCGTCGTGGGCGTAGCGGTAGCCCTCGCCGTAACCGTGGTCGCGCATGAGCTTCGTGGGCGCGTTGCGGAGCTGGAGTGGAACGGGCAGCGCGGGGTGCTCCGCCACGGCGCGCCTCGCGGACTTCCACGCGGTGTAGAGGGCGTTGGAACGGGGTGCCAGGCAGAGGTAGACCGTGGCCTGGGCCAGGGCCAGCTCGCACTCGGGGATCCCCACGTGTTCCACGGCGTGGGCCGCGGCCGCCGCCTGCTCCAGGGCGCGGGGATCGGCCATGCCCACGTCCTCCGAGGCGACGCGAAGCAGGCGCCGGGCCACGTAGCGCGGGTCGGCGCCGCCTTCGAGCAGGCGGGCCAGCCAGTAGAGGGAGGCGTCCACGTCGGAGTTCCGGATGGACTTGTGCAGGGCGGAGATGAGGTTGAAGTGCTCCTCACCACCCCTGTCGTAGGCGGCCAGGGCCTTCTGGACCACGCGCTCCACCAGCGCCCGGTCCAGGGGGACCTCCTCGTCCACGGCAGCGCCCACGGCCATCTCCAGGTGGTTCAGGGCCTGGCGGGCGTCCCCTCCCGAGAGGGCGGCCAGGGCCTCCAGGGCCTCCTCCTCCACCCGGAGGTCCAGCGCGCCCAGCCCCCGCTCGCTGTCGGCCAGGGCCCGCTCCAGGAGCGTGCGGATCTCCTCGCGGCCGAGCGGCTCCAGGATGTAGACCTCCAGCCGGGAGAGCAGAGCCCGGTTCAGCTCGAACGAGGGGTTCTCGGTGGTGGCCCCCACGAGCACGATGTCCCCCGACTCCACGTAGGGCAGGAAGGCGTCCTGCTGGGCCTTGTTGAAGCGGTGGATCTCGTCCACGAAGAGCACCGTGCGGCGCCCGGTGGCCTGCCGGAGGGCCTGGGCCTCGGCCATGACGGCCCGGGCCTCCCTGACGCCCGAGAGCACGGCCGAGAACGAGATCACCTGCGCGTCCACGGCAGCGGCGGCCAGCCGGGCCAGGGTGGTCTTGCCGCTGCCCGGCGGGCCCCACAGCACCATGGAGACCAGCTCGCCCCGGCCCACCATCCGCCGGATGACGCCGTCCTCCCCCACCAGGGCCTCCTGGCCCACCATCTCCTCGAGGGAGCGGGGCCGCATCCGGTCCGCCAGGGGGGTCCCCGCCGCGTCTCCCGGGCCGCTCACCGCTTCAGCTCCAGCGTGAGATCCGCAAGCCGCTCCAGGAGCAGCATCCTGAACAGGGCCTCCGCGAGGTCCCGGCCCGTGGTGACCGCGCCGTGGGCCTCCAGCACGCAGGCCGGCATGACCCCCAGCACCCCGGCCGCACCTTCGGCCAGCTCGTGGGAACCGGGGGGCAGGACGCCCACCCACCCCACCCCCCCCAGGACCTCCCGGCCCTCGGCGAGGAGGTCCCAGCGGGGCATCCGGCCCCGCGCGGCGAGGGCAAGCACCCGGGGCGGGTGGGCGTGGACGACCGCCCGCACCTCCGGGAGCCTCCGGTAGACCTCCAGGTGGAGCTCCGCCTCGGTGGAGGCCTCCGGAGGCAGCACACCCCCGGGCCAGGCCACGGCCACAAGGTCCACCGGCCGGAGCCGCCCCTTGTCGGCGCCCCTTGGTGTCAGCAGCAGCTCATCGTCCAGCCGGACCGAGAGGTTCCCCTCCCCGGGAAGGATCAGGCCCGCACCCGCCAGCCGCGCCCCCGCGGCCACCAGGTCGAGGCGTGCCCTCCGGGCCACCGGGACCGTCATGACGCTCCGGAACCGTCGCCCTTCCCCGCCCCGTCCCGGCACTCCGGGCTGCAGTAGGAGGCGTCACCGGAGGTGAGGGCCCGGCTCGCGGGGACCAGGGTGCCGCACCGCGCGCAGGGCAGGAGGCGCTCCTGCTCCCCGCCGCCCGTCGCGGCCCGCCGGCGGGAGCCCCGTCCCGCGAGCCCCTCCTCCGTGATCTCCCGGGACCGCTGCTCCAGGCGCCTGCCCACGATGTTCAGCACCCTCCACACCAGGTAGAGGACGAGGACGAGGACCAGGAGACGGCGCACGCCCTCAGCCCCTGATCTCGCGCTCCAGGGCGGTGAGGTCCGGGATCTGCGGATTGTCCTTCCTCATGGCCTTGAGCTGCTCCAGCGCCGTCAGGGCCTCGTCGTGACGGTGCAGGTCGAAATTGAGCACGACGATGCGGTTGTAGAGCGCCTGCCAGTGCCCGGGATCCATCTTCAGGACCCGGTCCAGCATGGCCAGCGCCTCCTCGCCCCTTCCCTGGTTCCTCAGCGTCACCGCAAGGTCCGTCAGGACGTTCACGTCGTCCGGACGGACCTCCAGCGCCTTGCGGTACCAGGTCTCCGCCTCGGGCCACCTGGAGTGGTCGAAGTACACGTTGCCGAGGCCCGCGAGGACGTCGAAGTTCTTCGGGTCGTCCACCAGCATGGACTGGAGCGCCCTGACCTGGTCCAGGAACTCCTGGTCGGCCGCGGGTGCCGCCCCCTCGCCGATGGGCGGGTGCCCGGGAGGCATGGCCTCCTGTCCCGCCATCGCGGCCATGGCCCGGGCCGGAGGCACCGTCTGGAAGCGCTCGGCCAGGACGTAGCCCACCGCCAGCCCCACGATGGCGCCGACGAAGATGTAGAAGAATCGCTCCACGTGCTGCACGAAACCCCCCGGGGGATCCCTCCCCCTCATCTGCGTGGTGTGACCCGGGGGCGGCCCCGGAACTCAGCGCTCAGGATACCCCGTTTCCTCCCCGGTGTCCCCGGTGTCCTCGATCCGCTCCGCCACCCAGGTACCCCCGCTGGGGATCCCGGCCGAGAGGTGGGTGCCCTCCCAGGTCCCCTCCAGACGGGAGGGGCGGCCCCGCTTGAGCTCGCCGTAGTACACGGCCATGAACCCCAGCTGGGAGTCCACCCGCTCCAGCCGGACCTTGCCGGCCACGAATGTGCCCCGAAGGGAGCCGAACCAGCCGCCCTCCAGGACGTACGTCCCCTGGAGCAGCGTCCCGTCGAGCTCCAGCGCCATCTCGCCCTTCTGGCCGCCGGGCTCCATGACCAGCGTCCAGCGGCCCGACAGCGGGTCCTCCTCCGTCTTCCCCCCGCCCTCGAGCCGGGCGAGCTCCACCTGGAGGGTACCCAGCCGTTCGCGCGCCGCCGCGATGGTCCCCCGCAGCTGCTGGCAGGCGAAGAGGCGCATGAGGAGGTCGCCCTCGGCCTGCCGCAGGTCATCGTCGCGCAGCCTCAGGCTCTCCGCCGACTCGCCGTCCTTCTGGGCTCGCAGCAGGTCCGCCGCCAGCCGGTCGACCCTGCTCCAGGCCTCCCTCAGGTCCGCCTGCTGCTGCTCGAGGTCGGTGATGGCCCGGTCGAGGAGCTGCTGCTGCACCGCCACCTGGCCCCTGAGGACCTGGACCAGCGAACCGGAGGCCCATGCGGCGGACGCGAAGGCCAGCACCAGCGCACACACCGTGACGATCACCGCTGCCGCAGCAGTCCCCCGGTGACCCGGGACTCCGGGCCGGAACGGCATCACCAGGCCCCCGGTCCTACTCGTCCTCGTCGTCGAGGATGTTGCCGGCCCGCTCCCGGATGATCCCGTCCACCTCCTGGCTGACCTCGTCCACATCCCGTCCCTCCACCTCGGCGACCTCGTAGACCAGGAGCTGCCGGGCGTGATCGAACATCTTGCGTTCCCGGAACGACAGCGTCTTGCGCGAGGCCACCTCGGCCAGGCACAGGAGGACATCCACGATCTCGTTGAGGTCGCCCGTCTTGATGCGATCCAGGTTGGCCCTGTACCGGTCCTTCCAGTCGTGCTCGTCCTGGCCCCCGGAGTCCCGGAGGCGGGCCATCACGGCGGCCACCTCCCCCGCGTCGGACAGCCGGCGGAGCCCCACCCTGTCGGAGTTCTTCACGGGCACCATCACCTTGGAGTTGGTGCTGAGCAGCCGGAGGTGGTAGCAGCGGAACATCTGCCCGGCCAGCTCCTCCTCCCCCACCTCCTCCACCACCGTCACCCCCTGGCTGGGGTAGACCAACTTGTCGCCAACCTGGAACTCCACATTGCCTCCCACGTGTGACTCCCCATTCTAGCACTGCCGGGGGGCTGGATCAGGGAAGCACCTTGGAGGGATTGAGGATGCCGAGCGGGTCCAGCGCCACCTTGAGGCTCCGGAGGACCTCCAGCTCCCGCGGCCCCACCCCGATGGGAAGGTAGCGGCGCTGGGTGTAGCCCACCCCGTGCTCGCCGGTGATGGTCCCGCCGAGCGACACGGTCAGGCGGAAGATCTCCTCGATGACCCCGGGAAGCTCCTCGTGCCACACCCGGTCGGAGGCGCCCATCCGCAGGATGTTCACGTGGATGTTGCCGTCGCCGGCGTGCCCGTAGCAGAGGGTGGTGATCCCGTGCCGGCCCGCGATCTCCTTGACCCCCTCCACCAGCTCGACGATGCGGGAGCGCGGCACCACGCAGTCCTCCTCCTTGTAGGTGGAAAGGCCCTTGACGGCCTCCCCGGTGGCGCGCCGCAGTGCCCAGAGCTCCTCGGTCTGCCTCGGGTTCTGCGCCACCAGGACCTCCGAGGCCCGCCCCGCCTCCAGCACACCGCCCACCCTCAGCAGCCGGGTCTCCACCTCGGCCTCCTCCATCCCGTCCACCTCCAGGAACACGTAGGCCTCCGCCCCGGGTGCGGGCAGCGGCCGCGAGAGGTGCTCCGCCGCCGCGGCCAGAGCCGCCCCTTCCAGGAACTCGCACACCGAGGGGGTCACCTCGCGGAACACGCCCAGCACGGCCTCCAGCCCGTCCCGCATGGTGGCAAAGGCCGCCAGCAGAAGCGCCCGGGCCGGCGGGTACGGCACGAGGCGCAGCGTGGCCTCCGTGATCACGCCGAGGGTCCCCTCCGAGCCCACGAAGAGGCGCGTCAGGTCGTAGCCCGTCACGTCCTTGCGGCAGGCGCCGCCCGTCCGGATCACGGAGCCGTCGGCCAGGACCACCTCCAGCCCCAGCACCCAGTCCGCGGTCACGCCGTACTTCACCGCCCGGGGACCCCCGGCGTTCTCGGCCAGGTTCCCGCCGAGGGTGCAGGACCCCCTGGAGGCCGGGTCCGGCGGGTAGAAGAGCCCCCTCGCCTCCACGGCCTCCTGCAGCACCTGGGTGATCACGCCGGGCTCCACCACCGCCACCATGTCCGCCTCGTCGATCTCCACGATGCGGTCCAGGCGGTCCAGCGCGAGCACCACCCCGCCCTCCACCGGGAGGGCGCCGCCCGAGAGCCCCGTCCCCCCGCCCCGCGGCGTCACGGGCACGCGGTGGCGGGACGCCAGGCCCAGGAGCGTGGAGACCCCCTCCCTCGTTCGCGGCCGCACCACCACCTCCGGCGGGAAGAACAGGTCCTCCGTCTCGTCCCGGCCGAAGGGCTCCATGGCCTCGGGATCCACGATCAGCTCGCCGGGCGCGAAGGCCGCCTCCAGCTCCTCCAGGAAACCCGCGGGGATCGTCATGGGAGAGATCATACCGTTCCCGCCCGCCCACCCGGTGGAGAAGCCAAGACGTGAAGAGGTGAAGGGGTGGGGACGTCAGGAGGTCAGGGCGTGAGGACGTGAGGGCGTCCGGCCGATCTGTGGCGGGCGCAGGGGCGCAGGGGTGCGGGGGAGAGTCCGTCACGGACAGGGCCACGGTCACGGGCAGGGGGCGGCATCACGCCCGGGTGGAGGTCCCACACGATCCCAGTGCCCTCTTTCGTTTCACGTTTCACGTTTCACGTTTCACGATCCGGGTGGGCGGCTGGGTGTCGCACCCCGCACGGGTGGCCCCCGAGAAGCGGCTGGTGTACGATTCCCGCGCCGCAACGGCCGCTGGAGGTACCCCATGCCCGTCCCCCACCACGTGAAGGATCTCGCCCTGGCTCCGGAAGGGCTCCGGCGCATCCAGTGGGCCGACCGCCAGATGCCCGTGCTGGCCGCCATCCGGGAGCGCTTCGAGAGGGAGCGCCCCCTTGCGGGCGAGCGCATCGCGGCGTGCCTCCACGTCACCACCGAGACCGCCAACCTCATGCGGACCCTCGTGGCCGGCGGCGCCGAGGTCCGCCTCTGCGCCTCCAACCCGCTGTCCACCCAGGACGAGGTGGCCGCGGCCCTCGTGGCCGAGTACGGCATCTCCGTCTTCGCCATCACCGGGGAGGACAACGACACCTACTACGACCACGTGCGCTCCTGCCTCGAGATGCGCCCCACCCTCACCATGGACGACGGCGCGGACCTTGTCTCCTCGCTGCTGTTCATCGGCCTCGGCCGGCTGGACCAGGTGAACCCCCGGGTCCGTGCCTTCGCCGCGGAGCTGGGGGACGAGGGCTGCAGGGCCCTGCTCGAAGGCGTCCGCGGCTCCACCGAGGAGACCACCACCGGCGTGATCCGCCTCCGCGCCATGGAGCGGGACGGCGTCATGGCCTTCCCCGTCATTGCCGTGAACGACGCCGACACCAAGCACCTGTTCGACAACAGGTACGGCACCGGGCAGTCCACCATGGACGGCATCCTCCGGGCCACCAACGTGCTGATCGCGGGCAGCACCGTGGTGGTGGCCGGCTACGGCTGGTGCGGCCGGGGCGTGGCCATGCGGGCCCACGGCCTGGGGGCCCACGTGATCGTCACCGAGGTGGATCCCGTGCGCGCGCTGGAGGCCGTCATGGACGGCTTCCGCGTGATGCCCATGGCCGAGGCCGCCCCGCTGGGCGATCTCTTCGTCACCGTGACCGGGGACAAGCACGTGATCACCGTGGAGCACATGCGCTCCATGAAGGACGGGGCCCTGGTGTGCAACTCCGGCCACTTCGACGTGGAGATCGACGTGAAGGGCCTGGAGGAGGCGGCCACCGAGCGGTGGACCGCCCGCCCCTTCGTGGAGGCCTACGGCTTCGCCGACGGCCACGTGGTCCACCTCCTGGCCGACGGCCGGCTCGTGAACCTGGCCGCCGCGGAGGGCCACCCCGCCTCCGTGATGGACATGTCCTTCGCCAACCAGGCGCTGGCCGCCGAGTACCTGGTCCACCGGGGCGCCGGCCTGGACAGCCGGGTCCACGGCGTCCCCCGGGAGATCGACCGCTCCATCGCGGCCCTCAAGCTCGAGACCATGGGCGTGTCCATCGACGTGCTGACCGACGAGCAGGTGGCGTACCTGGCATCCTGGGAGGAGGGCACCTGACGGCCCGCCCGCGGCGCCCGGCGGAGCTCCACCCGGGGAACCTTTTCACGCTCCGTTCGTAGAACGGAGCGACTGCGAGACCTTCGGGAGGTATGAGCCGTGAAACGGTACCTGACCGCATGCCTGATGCCCGCGCTGCTCCTGGCCGGAACCTCCCCGGTGGCGGCCCAGAGCCTGGAGACCTCGGCCCTGCCCATCGAGATCACGACCCCGGGCCACGAGGACACGGACCAGCTGCGCCTCTCGCTGCGCGAGGCCTACCGGATCGCCCTCGAACGGAACCTGGACCTCCAGGTCGGGCGGTACGACCTCGCCGCAGCGGAGGCCTCCATCTTCGAGCAGACCGGGATCTTCGACCCCAACCTCCGGGCCAGCACCGGCGGCGACTGGGCCCGGTCCCCGGCCGCCACGCAGCTTGCCGGCGCCAAGGTGACCGAGGCCCGGAACACCCGCTTCGGGCTCGGCCTCGACTGGTTCCTGCCCTCCGGAACGAAGCTGGACGTGAGCGTGGACGCCACCCGGAGCGAGACCAACTCCCAGTTCTTCTACGTGAACCCCCGCTGGCAGACCGGCTTCAACCTGTCCCTCCAGCAGTCCCTGCTCCGGGGCTTCGGCACGCTGGTCAACCGCGCCCCCATCGTGATCGCCCGGAACCGCCGGGACCAGACCTCGGCCCAGTTCGCGGTCACCGTGATCGCCACGCTCCGCCGGGTCGAGGAGGCCTACTGGGACCTGGTGGCGGCCCGATGGGCCGTCAGGGTCCGCGAGCACTCCCTGACCCTCGCCGAGCGGCTTCTGGACGAGACCCGTGAACGCGTCAAGGTTGGCACCTCGGCTCCCATCGACCTCGTCCAGTCCGAGGCCACGGTGGCCGCCCGCCGCCAGGAGGTGATCGCCGCCCGGAACGCCGCGGACAACGCCGAGGATGCCCTCAAGGCCGTGCTGGGGTTCGACGAGCCCGACGAGTGGAACGTGAAGCTGGACACCTCCGAGGACCTGAAGGCCACCCCGCTGACCACGAACCTCGAGGACGCCATCGCCACCGCCCTGAAGCAGCGCCCCGAGATCCACCAGGAGCTCCTGGCGCTGGCCACCCTCAGGCTGAACATCCAGGTGGCCCGCAACGACACCCTCCCCCGCCTGGACCTGCAGGCCAGGTACGGCTGGGGTGGCCTGGGCGGCAACGTCACGCTCAGGGATCCCGACACCGGGGAGATCATCACCGTCATCCCCGGCGGCATCGACGACGCATTCCGCCAGATCCGGGACCGCGACTTCCCCACCTGGTCGGTGGGCCTGAATTTCATCATGCCCCTGGGGAACAACCAGGCCAGGGCACGCCTGGCCCAGCAGCGGTACGCCTTCCAGAAGGAGGAGACCCGCCTCCGGGCCCTCCAGCAGCAGATCATCCGCGAGGTCCGCGTGGCGGTCCGCGCCCTGGAGGACGGTGCCGCGAACATGGAGGCCGCCCACGCCGCCCGCATCGCCGCCGAGCGCAACGTGGAGGCCGAGGAGACCAAGTTCAAGAACGGCCTGACCACCAACTACCAGGTCACCAGGATCCAGGACGACCTGGCCCGGGCCCAGCTCACGGAGATCCAGGCCAATGTCCTGTATCGCAAGGCGGTGGTCGGCTACCTCGCTGCCACCGGAACCCTCCTGGACAGGGAGAAGGTGGCCATCGTGGACCCGGGTCAGCCGGACGTGCCCCACGACTTCTGGCGGGATGTGAGGTGGCTCCAGATGAGCGGTCCGGCCCACGGGAATCAACGACCCGAGGAGAACGTACCTGAGGTCATGACGGGCAGCGACCCGCAACTGCAGGAAACGGAGGAGTCGTCATGATGAGCGAGACGCCAGGCTGGGAACCCGATATCGCCGAGGAGCTCACGGAGGGCCCGGAAGCACCGGAGCGGCCACGCATGGGAGCCCTGGCACGGATCGTCCAGGTCTTCGTCAGCCCGGTGGAGGTGTTCCGGGACATCGCCCGGAAGCCCACGTGGGTGGCCATCCTCCTGCTGACCATGGTGGTGTCGGCGGGCACGCAGTTCGTGGTGATGCCCCACCTGGACATGGAGACCACCATCCGCCAGAGCCTGGAGAAGAGGGGCAGCGAGGTCACCGAGGAGCAGCTGGACACGATGTTGGCCAACGCCGACAGGATGGCATGGCTCGGACCGGTCTCGTCCCTGGTCATCGTGCCGGTCGCCATGGTCGTGCTGGCGGCCATCTACCTGCTGGGGCTCAAGCTTGCGGGATCCGACATCGACTTCCTCCATTCCTTCTCGGCCACCCTCCACGCCTACTGGCCGGCCAGCGTCGCCAAGGCGGCGATCCTGGTGGCGCTGGTGAGTCGGGTGGGCAAGGTCCCGGCCCAGGAGATGGAGCGCCTGATCCGGTCGAACCTGGCGGCCTTCCTCGGACCGGACAGCCCGGCCTGGCAGGTGAAGCTGGCCACGAGCTTCGATGTCTTCAACCTCTGGACCTTCGCCCTCCTGGTGGTGGGCCTCGCGATCGTGGGCCGGATTCCCAGGGCGAGGGCCGCGGTGGTGACCGGGCTGCTCTGGGGCACCTGGATCGCCGGCAAGGTGGCCTTCGCCGCCCTCCTGGGCTGAGGAGGCTCCCATGAAGAAGGTTCTCGTCGGAGCCGGTCTCGTCCTGGTGCTGGCCGCGGTCTTCTTCCTGAGCACCCGCGAGACCGGCGGGAAGGGCACGCCGGTCCAGGTGGACACGGTGTCCCGGCGGACCATCTCCGCCAGGGTCAAGGCCACCGGAGAGATCACGCCGGAGAAGAAGGTCCAGATCTCGGCCAAGGTGGTGGGCGAGGTGATCCGCCTCACCGTTCGCGAGGGCGACCGGGTCACCGAGGGGCAGGTGCTCCTCCAGATCGAGCCCGACGTCTACCAGGCCGTGCGCGACCAGGCCCGTGCGGCGCTCCAGCAGGCCCAGGCACAGATCCGCAGCATCGAGGTCAGGCTGGAGGACGCGAGGCGCACCCTCAGGCGGCAGCAGGAGCTGTTCTCCCGGGGGCTCACGAGCCAGGAGCAGGTGGACGCCGCCCGCGTGGCCGTGGACACCACCACGGTGCAGCTGGCCGTCCAGCGTCACGCCGTGGAGCAGGCCCGCTCCTCGCTCAAGCGCGCCGAGGACGACCTCAAGCGGACCATCATCCGCTCCCCCATGGACGGCGTGGTCATCCAGCTGAACACGGAAAAGGGCGAGACGGTGGTTCCCGGCTCCACGAACCTCCCGGGCTCGGTCCTCATGGTCATCGCCGACATGTCCCGCATCCAGGCCGAGGTGGACGTGGGCGAGGTGGACGTGGTGGGCGTCAGGATCGGCCAGGAGGCCGACGTCCGCGTGGACGCCCTGGAGGGCACGGTGCAACGGGGGCGCGTCACGGAGATCGCCACCTCCGGCGTGAAGGACCCCGCCCAGGGTGTCATCCACTTCAAGGTGAAGATCGACATCGAGGACCCGGACCCCGCCCTGCGCCCCAGCATGACCGCCAAGGTGGACATCATCACCGCCGTCCACGAGGACGTGCTGGCCGTCCCGATCCAGGCCGTGGTCAGGCGGGCCGTGGACGAGAACGGATCGGAGCTGGAGAGGTCGAGGGCCGGACACGTGGAGGATTCCGACACGAAGGACGTGGTCTACGCCTTCGAGGACGGAAAGGCCGCCATCAGGCCCGTGACCACCGGGATCTCCGACGAGCTCTGGGTGGAGATCACCTCGGGCCTCGAGGAGGGGACCGAGGTCATCGTGGGGCCCTACCGCACCCTCAAGTCGATGCACGACGGCGACGCGGTCCGCCGGGAGGAGGCCCGCGAGAAGAAGGACGAGGACACCTCCGGCTCCGTCGAGGTGCGGGTGGAGTGATGCTCATCGAGATCCAGGGGTTGACCAAGGTGTACCGCATGGGCGAGGACGTGGTGCGGGCCCTGGACGGCGTGGACCTGACTGTGGACCACGGTGAGTACCTGGCGGTCATGGGTCCCTCCGGCTCCGGGAAGTCCACCCTCATGAACCTCCTGGGCTGCCTGGACACGCCCTCCGCGGGCCGGTACCTGCTCAACGGCCGCCGCATCTCGGGCCTGGCCGACGAGGAGCTGGCGCGCATCCGCAACGAGGAGGTGGGCTTCGTCTTCCAGACCTTCAACCTCCTGCCGAGGACCACCGCCCTGGAGAACGTGGAGCTCCCGCTCGTCTACGGCGGCGTCCCCCGCCGCGAGCGCAGGCGCCGGGCCCGCGAGGCCCTGGAGCGGGTGGGCCTGGGCGACCGGATGCACCACCGGCCCAACGAGCTCTCCGGGGGCCAGCGCCAGCGGGTGGCCATCGCCAGGGCGCTGGTGAACGACCCCTCGCTGCTGCTCGCCGACGAGCCCACCGGGAACCTGGACTCGCGGGTCTCCGAGGAGATCATGGAGCTCTTCGACGAGCTCAACGCCGCGGGCAACACCATCGTGGTGGTGACCCACGAGGAGGACATCGCCGCACGTACCCGCCGCGTGGTCCGCCTGCTGGACGGGCGGGTCGTGGCTGACGAGCGGAGCCGAAGGGGGGGCCGGCCGTGATCTGGGAGAACCTCCGCATCGCGCTCAAGGCCATCCGCTCCAACAAGATGCGCTCGGCGCTCACCACCCTGGGCATCATCATCGGCGTGGCCGCCGTGATCGCCGTGGTCTCCATCGTCCAGGGCCTCAACTACATGATCGCCAGCGAGCTGGAGGGGGTCGGCGCCACCTACATCCGCGTGGCCCCCAGGGACGACCGGAACGACCCCGAGATGATCGGCAGGGAGGTCACGCTCACCTACGAGGACGGCCAGGCGGTCATGGCCGGCGCCACCGCCCTCGCCCATTTCAACCCCGTGTTCTTCCGCACCGACCGGCTCCGCTACCGGGACGAGAAGCACAGCTGCATCCTCCTGGCTGTGGGCGCCCACTACCAGGAGGTGGACAACCACTGGGTGGACGAGGGGCGGTTCTTCTCCCAGCTCGACCTGGACCGTCGGGCCCACGTCTGCCTGGTGGGCCGGAAGATCATCGACGAGCTCGAGCTCCCCGCCGACCCCATCGGCACCGAGATCATCATCGGTACGGCCTCCTTCACCGTCGTGGGCATCATGGAGAAGAAGGGCGAGATGTTCGGCCAGGACCGGGACGACCTGGTCATCATCCCCATCACCACGGCCCGGAACGTCTACGGCAACGACGCCATGAAGCGGCTCATCCTCGACTTCCAGGCCAGGAGCCCGGAGGTGGTGGACCTGGCCAAGGACCAGATCACCTCCATCCTCACCAAGCGCCACCACATTCCCAGGGGCTCCGAGCCCGACTTCCGCGTGGTGCTCCAGGAGGAGATCCTCAAGACCACGGGCTCCATCCTGGGCGGCGTCACCAGGGTGGTGGGTGCCGTGGTGGGGATCGCCCTCCTGGTGGGCGGGATCGGCATCATGAACATCATGCTGGTCTCGGTCACCGAGCGGACCCGCGAGATCGGCATCCGCAAGGCCGTGGGGGCCCGCCGTTCCGACATCCTGGTCCAGTTCCTCATCGAGGCCGTGACCCTCTCCCTCTTCGGGGGCCTGGTGGGCATCCTCGCGGGATGGGGCTTCGGCGTGCTGGGGGCCAGGGCCATCCCGGGCTTCCCGGCCGCCCACGTGCCCCTGTGGGCGGTGCTCCTGGGCTTCGGCTTCGCGGCCCTCACCGGCATCCTCTTCGGCACCTACCCCGCCGCCAAGGCCTCCTCGCTGGACCCCATCGAGGCCCTCCGCTACGAGTAGCGGCCGGGCGGCCGGCCTTGCGCGGCACGGGCGCTGCGGGCACACTGTCACCCGGAGGTGCCCATGACCGAGGAGAGACTCACCGGAGAGGAGCTGGCGCGCCTGGTGGACCGGGTCTTCGCGCCGCGGCCGGAGGACACGGCGGTGGCCGTTCTGGTGGACCTTCCCGACGGCGAGCTGGCCGACACCCCGGAGTGGGCCGCGCGGCGCGAGATGGCGGCGGGCTGGGTGCGGGAGCTACGCAGGGTGACCGCGGCGGGCCTGCCCTGCGATCTGGTGCTCTACCGCAACGCCCGGCGCAACAACGCCGACCTGCCCCGAGAGGCCTGGCTCCACGATCCCGGGATGCCCCTCCCCGCCACCGCCGACGATCCCGATCCGGGCGCCGCCGTCCCCTTCGCGAAGGTCTTCGACACCCACTCCATCCTGCTGGCGCCCACGGAGCTCTCGGCCACGGCGCCCCTGAAGCTCGCCGCACCCCGCCACGGCTTCCGCGCGGCCACCATGCCCGGATTCTCGGCGGACATGATCCCGGCGCTCCGGCTCGACTACGTGGAGATCAACCGGCGGGTCCGGCACCTCGCGGATCTCCTGGACCGGGCCGCGGGCGCGGAGCTCGAGTTCCGCGTGGACGACGGCTCCCGCCACCGCCTCCACCTGGACCTGCGGCACCGCACGGCCCACGCCTCGGGCGGCGTGCTCCACGAGCCCGGCACCGCCGGCAACCTCCCCTCGGGGGAGGCCTACATCGTGCCCTACGAGGGCGAGCTCCCCTCCACCCCCTCGCTCACGGAGGGCCGCCTCCCCGTGGAGCTGGACGGCGAGGTGGTGCTCTACCGCATCCGCGCCAACCGGGCCGTGGCCGTGCAGAGCGAGGGCCCCGTCTCCCGCCGCGAGGCCGGGCTGCTCGCCGCCGAGCCCGCCTACGGCAACCTGGCCGAGCTGGGCCTGGGCGTGCTGGGCGACTTCGGCATCGAGCCCACGGGGCGCGTGCTCCTGGACGAGAAGCTGGGCCTCCACATCGCCTTCGGCCGCTCCGACCACTTCGGCGGCCGGGTGGGCGCCGACGACTTCTCCACACCCGAGGCGGTCACCCACCAGGACCGGGTCTACATCCCGGCCCTCCAGCCCCGGGTCACCGTGGCGCGGGCGGAGCTGCTCCTCGCGGACGGCACCACCGCCCCCCTCATGCGGGACGGCGCCTGGGTGGTGGACTTCGGGCCATGACGGCAGCACCGGATCCCTGGCGGCCCGCGGGCCGCGCCACCCTGAGGCCCGGCCGGACCCGCTCGCTGGAGCGGCGCCACCCCTGGGTCTTCAGCGGGGCCCTGGCCCACCCCGTGGAGGGCGGTCCCGTGGTGGAGCTGGTGGACGCCCGCGGGAACCGGGTCGGGGACGCCCTGGTGAGCGGCCGCGGGGGCATCGTGCTCAAGGTGCTGGCCTGGGGCGCGGACCGGTGGTCGCCGGGGCTCCTGCGCCGCCGGATCGGGGAGGCCCTGGAGCTGCGCCGGCGCCTCTCCATCCCCTCGAATGCCCTCCGGCTGGTCAACGCCGAGGGCGACGGCCTGCCGGGCCTCGTGGTGGACCGCTACGCCGGCGTGGTGGTGATCGAACTCTCCGAGGCGGCCTGGGAGCCCTTCCTGCCGGAGGTGGCCATCGCACTCCGCGAGGCGCTGGGCGGGGACCCGGCCTTCGTGCTCCGCCGGCAGGGGCGCGACGCCGACACCGTGGAGGCCCTGGAGGGGAGCACCGTCCCGGACCGGGTCGTGGTCGACGAGGCGGGAGCGAAGCTGCCGGTGGACCTGGCGGGGGGCCAGAAGACGGGCCTCTTCCTGGACCAGCGGGACAGCCGCCTCCGCATGGCCGCCCTGGCACCCGGGGGCGGCCTCGGCCTCAACCTCTTCGCCTACACGGGGGCCTTCTCCGTGCACGCGCGGCGGGCGGGCCTGGCCTCGGTGCTCAACGTGGACAGCGACGCGGGCGCCCTCGACCTGCTCCGCGAGGCCCACGGGCTCAACGATCTGGACCTGGACGAGGGGGAGGTCCTCCGGGCCGACGCCTTCGCCGCCGTGCGCGAGCTGGCCGCCTCGGGACGCCGCTTCGACTGGATCGTGGTGGACCCGCCCGCGCTGGCCCGCCGGAAGGCCGACGTGGACCGCGCCGCCCGTGCCTACAAGGACGTCTTCCTCCACGCCCTCCGGGTGGCGGAGCCCGGCGCCGTGGCCCTCTTCTGCTCCTGCTCCGGCGCCGTGGACGAGAAGCTCTTCGGGCAGATCGTCTTCGCCGCCGCCCTGGACGCCGGCCGCGAGCTCCGCATCCTGGAGCGCCGCGGCGCGGCCCCCGACCACCCCGTGTCGGTGCACTGCCCGCAGGGCGCGTACCTGAAGGCGTGGGTCGTGGTGGTGGGTGGGAGGTGAGGGAGTCAGACGTCAGGGCGGGAGGACGTGCGACGCCCGCCCACCCGCCCGTTCGTGAAACGTGAAAGGTGAAACGTGAAACGAATGAGGGCACCGGATCGTGTGGCGCCTTCACCCGACCGTGATAACGCCCCCGACCCTGACCCTGCCCGTGCCCGTGCCCGTGCCCGTGCCCGTGACGGATTCTCCCCTGCACCCCTGCTCCCCAGCTCCCCAGCGCCCCTGCTTCCCGCGCCCGCCACAGATCAGCCGGACGCCCTCCCGCCCTGACGTCCCGCCATCCCGACGTCCTGACTCACCACTCACTCCCCTCACCCTCCCGGAGGACCGTGCAGGCACCACCGGCGTCCGCCCGGCGGGCCGCCGCGCCGGGAGCCTGCCCACCGCGGGGAGCAGCCGGTCGAGGATCACATCGAGGAGGATCCCCCTCTCCTGCCGGGTGGCCGTTCCCGGGCCCACGTTCCAGGCCGCGCTGGTGGCCACCACGAGATCCAGCTCCGGGACGCAGAAGACGAACTGGCCCCCCCAGCCCCAGGCCACGAAGGCCCGGGGCTCCAGGCTCTCGAAGAGCCACCAGAGCCAGCCGTAGTCGATGCCCGTCAGGGACTCGAAGTACGCTCCGAGCTTCACCTGCTCCGAGGTGGCCTCCACCGTCCAGCTTCCGGAGACCACGCGATCGCCGTCCCAGACCCCGTGGCCCAGGAAGAGCAGGCCCAGCCGGGCCATGTCCTCCGTGCGCAGGGCAAGGCCGTGACCGCCGAAGTTGAAGCCCTGCGGGTCCGCGGGCCACCTCCGTTCGGTGATGCCCAGGGGACCGAAGAGCACCGCGTCGGCGAAGTCCAGCGTGGGGACGCCCACGGCCGTGGCCAGCACGATGGAGAGCAGGTGGGGGTCCGCCGAGCTGTAGTCGAAGCGGGTTCCCGGCGGGGCCGCCAGGGGGCGGTCCAGCACGTAGCGCGCGGGGTTCCTGGAGCGCGACCACAGCAGGAACTCCGCGTCCTCGTCGTAGCGCAGCCCCGAGGTCATGGTCAGCAGGTGCCGGATCGTGATGGCATCCTTGGCCGGATCGTCCGGGACCAGCTCCGGCGGGAGGTAGTCCACCATCCGGGCGTCCAGACCGGAGATGAGACCGCGCTCGATGGCGATCCCCACCAGGGTGGACGTGACGCTCTTGGTCACCGAGGCCACGTTGTTGAGGCCCCCTGGCTCCCCGGTCCAGTAGCGCTCCCCCACCACCGCGCCGCGCCGGACCACCACCATGGACCGCGCCCCGACCACGGCCTCGAAGGCGTCCAGCGCCGCCTCGAGCCTCCCGGCGTCGATCCCCACGGCCCCGGGCCGGACCCTCGGCAGCGGCTCCGAGGCGGAGGCGGACGCCGCCACCGCAAGCCCGAGCGCCAGGAGCACCGCTCCGGGTCGCCGGCGCCTCACCCGGCGGCCTCCCCCCCGGCGGCCGCTTTCCGCCGCCGGAGCGCACCCCACGCCGCGCTTCCCACCACCCAGGCCACGAAGAGGCGGAGCCCCAGGCCCGTCACCACCGCCCACGTGGCCCCCTTCAGGAGCGGCAGGCCGTCCAGCGTGGGCGGGCGCCCCAGCAGGCGGTGCGAGGCGTAGGCCGCCGCGAGCCCCAGCGTCATCAGGCCGAAGAGCACCGCCGCCACCACCAGCGCCAGCAGCAGCCGCCCCGCCACCGCGCCGAGCGCGCGCCGGCCCCACCGGGCCGCGTGGCGGGCGAGGGAGAGCATCGTGGCGGAGTCCATGGAACCCATCATAAGGCACCCGGCCGTGCTGGCTCCCGGCGGCCCCGGAGGGTAGACTCCCCCCGGGAGGCACATGCGCGTACGGCTGGAGACACTGGGGTGCCGGCTCAACATCGGCGAGGTGGAGAGCATGGCCCGCGAGCTCGCCGCGGCCGGCCACCGCGTGGTGGGCCCCGGCGAGGCGGCCGACCTGTGCATCCTCAACACCTGCACCGTCACCGCCGTGGCCGCGAAGAAGTCCCGCCACCTGCTGCGCCAGCTGAAGCGCGACAACCCGGGAGCCCGCCTGGTGGTCACCGGCTGCTGGTCCGAGCTCGAGCCCGGCCGCGCCGAGGCCACGGGAGCGGACCTGGTGATCGGGAACGAGGCCAAGGACCGCCTGGTGGAGATCCTGGCCGCACGGGGCCTCCTCGAGCCCGGCGACCCCGTGGAGTCCCCGGAGGCCTCCCCCATCGCCCCCTCCCGCCACACCCGCGCCTTCGTCAAGGTGCAGGACGGCTGCGACAACCGCTGCGCCTACTGCATCGTCACCGTGGCCCGCGGCGCCGGCCGCAGCGTCCCGGCCGACACCGTGGTGGCCGAGATCCAGCGGCTGGTGGCGGCGGGCTTCCGCGAGGCCGTGCTCTCCGGGGTGCACCTGGGCTCCTGGGGCCACGACCTCGAGCCCCGCCGGGCCCTCCCCCACCTGGTGCGGCGCATCCTGGAGGAGACCCCGCTGGAGCGTCTGCGCCTCTCCTCCCTGGAGCCCTGGGACCTGGACGAGGGCTTCTTCGAGCTGCTGGCCGAGCCCCGCCTCCAGCCCCACCTCCACCTGCCCCTCCAGTCCGGCTGCGACGCCACCCTGCGCCGCATGGCCCGCAAGACCACCACTCGCGAGTTCGCGGCCCTGGTGGAGGCCGCCCGCGCGGCCCACCCGGAGGTCTCCATCACCACCGACGTCATGGCCGGCTTCCCCGGCGAGACCGACGCCCACTTCGAGGAATCCCTCGCCTTCGTGGAGCAGATGGCCTTCGCCCGCCTCCACGTCTTCCGCTTCTCCCCGCGCCCCGGCACCCCCGCCGCCACCATGCCCGGCCAGGTCCCCGGCGCCGTGGCCGCCGAGCGCTCCCGCCGCCTCCACGAGCTGGGCGCCCGCCTGGAGCGCGCCTACCAGTCCCGCTTCCTGGGCCGGACCCTCCAGGTCCTCTGGGAGGAGGCCGAGCCCCACGGCCACGCCCTCCAGCACACCGGCCTCACGCCCAACTACCTCCGCGTCCTCACCCACACCGCCCCGGAGGTCCAGCTCGCCAACACCGTCACCCCCGCCCGGCTGATCGAGACCGTCCCCGGCGGGATCGTGGCGGAGGTGGTGGCGGCCCCCGCCCGCCCGGATCGTGAAACGTGAAACGAAGGAGGGGAGGGGAGAAGGGTGTGCCGCCCACCCACCCGACCGTTCGTGAAACGTGAAACGTGAAAGGTGAAACGAAAGAGGGATCCGGGGTGGCGGTGCGACTCCCGCCCGGCCGCCCGTGCGACCCCCACCCGCCCGGGGTTGAACCACGGATCTTGAGGATTCCTTGGACTGGAGGCCAGGAGGAATCTTGAGCACGGCACCCATCACAGGTGGAAAGGGAGCATGATCGAGAAACTCCTCCATCATGGAGTTGTTTTTTCTGTTGTTTTTGCTGTTGACATTTATACTCGGCCGTGCTAGATTCAACATCATGAACACGACAGAGCCACACGACGTTCATGGAAGGAAGACCAACGCCGAACGTGTCCTGGAGCTCCTCCGCAGGGAAGGCCGCCCGCTCGATGACGATGAGATCGCGGATCTTCTCGGAATCCGGTCCAGGCAGCAGGTTCACCAGATCTGCAGCCGACTGGCGGCCGAGGGTATCATCCGTCGGGTCTCCATGTGCCAGCCGGGAAAGCGGCGGAAGATCCACAACGTCATCGAGCGGCGAAGCAGGCCGAGAGAAGGGGACGATGGAACCCCCATTTCCCCGTGGGAACGGCGCCTCCAGCTTCTCGAGGCAGCAACCGGCCGACCCGCCGACGATCTCCTCGACGAGGCGTTGCGTCTCCTCGCGAGGAAGCTCGTTGGCTCGGACCTGGAACAGACCGGGGAATGAGCTGTGGGACAGCACGACGCCCACGGAAAGCAGTTGCTCAGGATGGTCGCCGGTACTGCATGCAACCTGGTCCCTCCCCCACATCATATTGCTCCTCCCCGCCCACCACCACTCCACCGGGACCATCGGAATCCATTGCAGCACGATCATGGCCCGGTTCCTGGCCGATGACACCTTCGAGGTCATCGAGCTCTCGGGAACGGGTGACCTCCCGGATCCTTCGGAGGGATGTCCCGAGGATCCGGGAAGCACTTCGGCGGCTGGGCTCATTGCGGTGTGAAGCGACTCCCACATGATCGTCCAGCTCCGGCAAAGGAGGTTCCACATGACAGCCAGAGCTTGTTTTTCCACGATCTGGAACAGAATCAAGGCAAACCAGGGTGAGGAGTTCTTCACCAAGAGAGACATACCGTTCACCTACAGGATCCAAGACGGGGATTCGCTCAGACCCTACCCGAAAGGAAAGCCGACCAACCGGACCCTCTCCCGGTCCATGGTCGAAGAGGCGTGGGAATCCTGGCCGGTCGATGGTCCTGGAGGATTTCCCCGACACATCCTCGGCCCTTCCTACCTGTGGGGTCTCTTCTCGGACTCCAGGATCTCTGGCGAGACCGATGGTTCGTGACTGGCTCCTCCGGCGCCTGTGCCACCACCGGCTCAGGTTGGCGTGGTACGTCGGTTTCAGGGAGGGATTGGCCGCGCAGGCGGAACGTAGAAAAGCCGACCCGGCACTGGTGGAGTTTCGGGAGTGGCTCGGGCACCGCCTGGATTGCCACGACAAGAACTTCGAGCGAAGTGAATTGGCAACCACCACCCGGGACCTCATCAAGACCGAGCGCGCCGAGGCCCGGATGATCTACTACCACCTGATCGACGTCATCCGGCGTCACCACGGGAAGGCCGCCATCTACAACCGGGCGGATTCCCGGTAGACGCCACAGACCAGCCGTCACCTCCGGACCCGCGGCCCGTGGTGGGCCGATGCTGGACCCATTATTTCGTCATGAGCGTCGGCTACCTGATGAGCACGGTGTTTCAGAGAACCGCTGGTAGGATGAGTCGAGAGGAGTGCTCAAACCGATGACAGGTACCCGGTACTGTGCCCATACTCGAGACGAGACTCCACCTGAAGAGTGGCAGCTGCTTGAAGAACATCTCGAGAACGTGGCTCGGCTCGCGGCGGACTTCGCGGCACGGTTCGGTGCCCGGGAGTGGGGCCGGCTCGCCGGGCTCTGGCACGATCTCGGGAAGTATTCGGATGCGTTCCAGGCCTACCTCCGCGCCGGGGGCGACGGCGACTACCATCGGCTCGAGCTCGAAGAGCCGACGGGGGGTATGGCCAGCAGGATAGACCACACCAGCGCTGGAGCCCAGCACGCCGCGGAATCGGTCGCCGTCATCGGGCACCTCCTGGCCTATCCGATCGCCGGACATCACGCAGGCCTGCTCGATGCGATCGCGCCGGGCGCCTGTCTCGACGCACGGCTGAAGAAACGGGTGGAGCCGTGGGAACGCGGCCTGGAGGAACTGCCTCATGTGGCGCCGCCCGATCTGCCGGTCTTCTTGCAGGAGGCGCTGACACGCCGGGCCGCGGATCCGAAGGCGACTGCGTTTGCGTTTGCCTTCTTCGTCCGGATGCTGTTCTCCTGCCTGGTAGATGCGGACTACCTCGACACCGAGGCGTTCATGGATCCCGAGAGGTCGCGGAGACGTCCCGTCTGGCCAGCGGACATCCTGGCGCGGATGGAGGTTGCCCTGGATGGCTTCGTGGCACAGCTGCCGGACGACGGCTCTCCCGTGGCTTCCCGGAGACGGCAGGTCCGCGAGGCGTGTCTCTTTGCCGCTCCCTCACCACCAGGACTCTTCTCACTGACGGTCCCGACGGGTGGCGGCAAGACGCTCTCATCGCTCGCCTTCGCTCTCCGGCATGCGCGGACCCACGGCCTCGACGGGATCGTCTACGTCATTCCGTTCACCAGCATCATCGAGCAGAATGCGGAGGTCTTCCGGAAGGTCTTCGAACCGCTCGTCGCAAGCGGCGTCCCTGATCCGGTGCTGGAACACCACAGTGCTCTCGGCGTGGGAAAAGAAACGCTGGCGAACCGTCTGGCTGCGGAGAACTGGGACGCGCCGCTGATCGTGACGACCTCGGTCCAGTTCTACGAGTCGCTCTTCGCCAACAGGACGAGCCGGTGCCGGAAACTTCACAACCTGGCCCGGTCGGTCATCATCCTCGACGAGGCGCAGAAGCTCCCTGTGGACTTTCTTGAGCCGTGTCTGCTCGCATTGCGTGAGCTGGCCGCGAATTATGGCTCGACGGTCGTGCTCTGCACGGCGACCCAGCCGGCCGTCACACGGCGTGACGACTTCCTCATCGGGTTGGAGGGTGTCCGGGAGATCGTCCCGGATCCGCCGGCGCTGTACACCGCCCTCAAGCGGGTCGAGGTGGTCGATCTGGGGGTGCAGGCCGATGAGGAGCTGGCCGGTCGCCTCAAGGGCCACGAACAGGTTCTCTGCATCGTCAACACGCGCCGTCACGCGCGGGAGCTGTTCGAACGGCTCGGGAACCGGACCGGGACGTTCCACCTCAGCGCGGCAATGTGTCCCGAGCACCGGAGCGCGGTCCTCGACCGAATCCGTGGCGCCCTTGAGGGCGGCAAGCCGTGCCGCGTGATCTCCACCCAGCTCGTGGAGGCCGGGGTGGATGTGGATTTCCCTGTTGTCTACCGCTCCCTGGCCGGTCTCGACTCCATCGCGCAGGCGGCCGGACGTTGCAACCGGAACGGCCGGCTGGAACGTGGGACGACCTTCGTCTTCCGGTCCGAGCACGAGCGTTCCGAGGCGTTCCTCCGGGACACGACCAACGCCACCGTCGAGATCCTTGGCGGGGAGGGCAGTGAGCCGTTGTACGAGGACCTGCTCTCGCTTGAGGCCGTCGAGCACTACTTCCGCCTCTACTATTGGGATCAGCAGAACCGGTGGGACAGCAAGAAGATCCTGTCCGATCTCAAGCTCGTCGACAGCCGGGAGTTGCCGTTCCAGTTCGCGTACCGCTCCATCGCGAGTCGCTTCCGCCTGATCGAGACCCACGGCGAGACGGTGATCGTCCCGTGGGGGGAGCGCGGCGAAACCCTCGTCGCAGAGCTTCGTGACGCATGGGGGGTGCCGGACCGGAGCGTGCTCCGGGCGTTGCAACGCTATTCGGTCCAGGTGCCTGCCAGGATATACCGGAATCACCTGGGGTCGTCCATCGAGCTGGTCCACGACCGGTACCCGGTCCTGAGCGGGCTCAAGTTCTTCTATGACGAACGCCTCGGGCTCGTCCTCGATCGCGAGGATTTCGGGAGCGAGGCGTTCATGACCTGAGAGGAGGTGACATGGGCTACGGCATTCGACTGGAGGTCTGGGGCGACTACGCCTCGTTCAACAGACCGGAGATGAAGGTCGAGCGGGTGTCATACGACGTGATGACGCCGAGCGCCGCCCGCGGGCTCCTGGAGGCGATCTACTGGAAGCCGCAGTTTCGGTGGGTGATCGACCGGATCCGGGTGCTCGCGCCGGTCCGTTTCACCCACGTGCGGCGGAACGAGATCGACGCGAAGGTACCGGAGGGCAAGGTCAAGAGCGCCATGAAGAAGGGGCGGGGTGATCTCGGGATCGCCGTCGAGGCGCACCGGCAGCAGCGGGCAGCCATGATCCTGCGCGACGTCCGCTACGGCATCGAGGCCCATCTCGAGGTGCTCGACCCCACCGACCGCGACGGCACGGTGCTCGCCCACCCGGAGGCCAAGCACCTGGAGACGTTCAAGCGGCGCGCCTCGCGGGGCCAGTACTTCCACCACCCGTACCTGGGATGCCGGGAGTTTCCGGCGAGCTTCAGGCTGCTGGGCGATGACGAGGCGTTCCCGGGATGCCCGGACGAGCTCCGCGGCGACCGCGACCTCGGCTTCATGCTGTGGGACGTGGTCTTTCACGAAGATCCCAAGGGCAAGGTCGTCGAGAGCCACCGCGGCCGTCGGCTGCGGGCCGAGCCGCGATTCTTCCGTGCCCGCATGGTGGACGGCGTCATCGACGTGCCGCCACCGGCCGAGACGAGGGGGTGAGTGATGATCCTTCAGGCACTTCACGAGCTCTATGATCGTCTCGAGCGCGAGAAGGAGTACGGTATCGCGCCGCCGGGGCGTACCTACCAGAAGATCAGCTTCGTGGTCGTCATCGAACGGGACGGAACGCTGGTGGACATCCAGGATGCGCGCCTGGAACAGGGTGGCCGAAAGGTACCGAGAAAGGTCCTCGTCCTCGGGAAGACCAAGCCATCCGGATCCGGCCTCAATCCATGCTTCCTCTGGGATTCGACGGGGTACATCCTCGGGTGGGATGCGCGGCCTGAGAGAGCCGAGCGGGCGAAAGAGACGTTTGGCGCCTTTCGGGACCGGCATCTTGGAGTCGAGGCCGAGATCGCCTCGGACGCCTACTCGGCCGTTTGCCGCTTTCTCGAACAGTGGGATCCCTCCCGTGCGGAAGAGTTCCCCGTGCTCGAGGAGCTTGCCACGGGCTTCGGGATCTTCTCGATCCGTGGCGAGACGCGGTACGTCCACGAGGAGCCGGCGATCCAGGACTGGTGGGATCGCCGGACCCAGGCGGATCCCGAGAGGATGAAGCTCTGGTGGGAAGCGCCGACGATAAGCGGCACGAGCAACGATCCCCGTGCCCAGTGTCTCGTCACAGGCGAGACCGCGCCGATCGCCAGGATCCACGACAAGATCCTGAGGGTAGTCGGCTCCCAGTCGAGCGGTGCGACGATTGCTGGCTTCAATGAACCGGCGTACTGGTCCTACGGCCTCGAACAGAGCTTCAACGCCCCGGTTTCCGTGGAGGCCGCCCGCCGGTACGTCACCGCCCTCAACGCACTCCTCGACGGTCCCATGCGGGACAGACACCGTGTGGTGGTCGGAGGAACCACGATCGTCTTCTGGACGGATCGTCCGACGGTGGTGGAAGACATCTTTGCAACATTCGCCTTCGACGGTTCGGCGGCGATAGAGCAAACTCAGGACGAGATACTTCGCAAGAAGCTCGAGACGTTCTTCCGTGCCCTGCGTTCGGGTCGGGAAGCCTACGGTGATCTCGCCGACGATCCGGAGGGCACACGCTTCTTCGTCCTGGGCCTCGCCGCACCGACACCGGCCAGGATTGCTGTCCGGTTCTTCCACCGTTCCACGGTGGCGGATGTTCTCGAAAACCTTCGCCGCCATTTCGAGGACATCGCCATCGAACGCCGGTACGGGGAGGGCTCCAGGAGACCGGAGCCCGAGATGCCGTCGGCGTGGTTTCTTCTCTCCGAGACCCGTCATCCGGGTGGGGACGTCCCACCCATCCTGCCAGGAACGTTCCTGGAGGCGATCCTCTCGGGAACTCGTTATCCAACGGCCTTGTACACGACCATCATGCGTCGGGTGGCGGCCGACCGGACCGTCAACTACCCCAGGGCCTGCATCATCAAGGGCTACCTGGTTCGAAACCTTGGAAGGGAGGTCCCCGTGAGTCTCGACACGTCACGTCCGGAACCCGCGTACCGTCTGGGCCGGCTCTTCGCCGCCCTGGAGAAGACCCAGCAGGATGCCCTCGGCGGCAACCTCAACGCCACCATCCGCGACCGGTTCTACAGCTCGGCCTCGGCGACGCCGGCCGCCGTCTTCCCACGGTTGCTGAGAACCTACCAGCACCACCTGTCCAAGCTGGAAGGCGGACACCGGGTCAACAGGGAGAAACTGGTCCAGGAGATCCTCGATCCGCTCGAAGGCTTTCCCGCACACCTCGGGCTCGAGGAGCAGGGGCTGTTCGCCCTGGGCTACTACCATCAGATGAACGCGTTCTATCGGAAGAAGAACACCGACGACCCCGCCGGGGCGTGAGTACCGAAAGGAGAACGACATGAACCGCCACGACTTCGTCTACGTCTTCGATGTCAAGGATGCCAACCCCAACGGGGATCCCGATGCCGGGAACCTGCCTCGCATCGATCCCGAGACCGGGCACGGCCTGGTCACCGACGTCTGCCTCAAGCGCAAGGTCCGGAACTACGTCGCCCTGACCCGGGACGCGAAGCCGGGTCACCGCATCTACTTCGGAGAAAAGGCGGTCCTCAACAGGCTCCACGAGGAGGCGTACGAGGCTCTCGGTGAGAAGCCGGAGAAGAAGAAACTCCCGAAGGACGTGGAGAAGGCCAGGGAGCTGACCCGTTTCATGTGCCGGAACTTCTGGGACATCCGGACGTTCGGCGCGGTGATGACCACCGAGGTCAACTGCGGGCAGGTTCGGGGCCCCGTTCAGCTGTCCTTCGCGCGGTCGGTGGAGCCCATCGTCACGCTGGAGCACGCCATCACCCGGAGCTCCGTGACGAACGAGCGGGATCTGGAGAAGGAACGGACCATGGGCCGGAAGTTCACGGTGCCGTACGCGGTCTACGTCACCCACGGTTTCGTCAACCCGTTCCTCGCCGAACAGACCGGGTTCTCCGACGGGGACCTCGAGCTCCTGTGGGAGGCGCTGGCCAACGCCTTCCAGTTCGACCAGTCGGCCGCGCGGCCAGCCGGGAGCATGACGGCCCGCAAGCTCGTGATCTTCCAGCACCCGAACGGCCTCGGCGCCGCACCGTCCCACGTGCTTCTCGATGCCGTCATCGTCCGGCGCCGGAATGGCGTGGAGGTGCCGCGCTCATTCGGTGATTACGAGGTTGTCATCGACAGACAGGCGGTACCCAGTGATGTCAAGGTCATCGAGAAGGTTTGAGCCATCTCCGCGGGGGCGAACGATGGGAAGTATCGACTCCCCGAGGCGCGCTTTTCGGGAACCTGGCGGGCGTGGCGGTTGGCTCTTCTGGCCGGGAGTCTCAGGTGTTTCGGTGGCGGCAGTGCGCCTTTCGAGCGTGTTCGGTTGTTCACAACATTTGTGGTTACAGGAAGTAGGTCAATCTCGACTCCTGCTTCACCCCACGATGGAAGGCTCGTGCACGCCATTGCGGATTCACTTCGAAGCGCGGACTTCAGTCCGCAAGGCTTGCAATGTTTTCCCATCCCCTTGCAACTCAAGACAATGCGGGCTGAAGCCCGCGCTCCTGTGGTCTCGGCCCGGGGACGCGAGGTATGGCGCAACAACCTGCTTTTCGGAGAGGGAAGGGGAATCGTTGACATTCGACTACACTCGAATGATTATTAGAGTATGAATGACACGAGATTCCCCCACGCCTATTCCTTCGTGCTGGCGGAGCTTGGGAGGCGCCTTGGAGAGCCGGCACCGGGGAGGGTCCAGATTCTCGCCGGGCCGCGGCAGGTCGGGAAGACCCACCTGCTGCTGGAGCTGGTGGAGATGCTCGGGCCACGGGCAATCTACGTGGCGGCCGATGCACCGGAGGCCGCACTCTCGGGGTGGTGGGAGGCCTGGTGGGGCCGTGCCGAGGAGGCGGCCCGGCAGGACCCGCCGGCGGTGCTGATGATCGACGAGATCCCGCACCTTCCCGACTGGTCGGCCCGTCTCAAGGCCGCGTACGATCGAATCCTTCGGGAGCGTGTGCCCGTTCACGTCATCGTTTCCGGCTCCTCGAGCCTGCGGCTCGGCTCGGGGGCCCGGGAGAGCATGGCGGGACGCTTCGAGCGCCATCGCCTGCTCCACTGGCCGCCGTCGGAGCTCGTTCGCGTGTTCGGCATGGAGCCGGACGAGGCCGTCACGGTGGCGGTGCGGCACGGTTCCTATCCGGGTGCCGTTTCCCTGTTGAGCGACCCGGCGCGATGGCGGGCCTACGTGCGCGACGCCATCATCGAGCCGGCCCTCGGGCGGGACATCCTCGCCATGGAGACCATCCGCAAGCCGGCCTTGCTCCGCCAGGTCTTCGCCGTGGCCGCCGGGCACCCGGCCGAAATCGTCTCACTGCAGAAGCTGCGCCTGGCGTTGACGGACCCCGGGGCGCTGGAAACCATCGCCCACTACCTCCGTGTTCTGGAGGAGGCCTTCCTCGTTGCGGCACTCCCCAGACTCAGCGAGCACGAGATCCGGAGGCGGGCCGCTCCGCCGAAGCTCGTGCCGCTCAACCAGGCGCTGGTGGCAGCCATGGCCACGGGGGGGCCACCCCCGGAGAACGAGCAGTCCCGCTGGGGACGGTGGGTGGAGAACGCGTGCATCGCCCATGCCTGGAACGCCGGTCAGACGGTTCGTTACTGGCGATCGTCGCCGTTGGAGGTCGACATGACCTTCGAAGGCACCTGGGGGCGGTGGGCCGTGGAGGTCAAGACAGGACGCTTCGCCGCGAACGATCTCGCGGGCCTGCTCGAGCTGTGCCGGCGCCATCGCGGTTTCCGGCCGCTTCTACTTTGTGACCGTAGCCAGGAACGCCTTGCGAAGCCGGCGGGAGTCGAGGTCATGAGCTGGCAGGACTTTCTCCTGCACGGACCACCCGGAGTGGAGGAATAGCGCATGTACACCGAAAACGAGCTGCTGCCGCTCTCCGGCGTGCAACACGTGGTTTTCTGCGAGCGCCAGGCGGCGTTGATCCATGTGGAACAGGTCTGGGAGGACAACGCCTTCACGATCTCGGGGAGGCACCGGCACGTCAACGTTCACGAGGAAGCTCCGCGCCGCGAACGCCGCGGGGACCTGGTGATCGTCCGGGGCCTGGGGCTGCGGTCACTCGAGCTCGGGCTTTCTGGTATCGCAGACGTCGTGGAATTCCATCGGGTGAGCTCAGGTGGTGTGACGATTCCCGGTACGAAGGGCCTGTGGCGACCGTATCCCGTGGAGTACAAGCGGGGACGGCGCAAGAATCACCGGGCCGACGAGGTGCAGCTGTGCGCTCAGGCGATCTGCCTGGAGGAGATGCTGGGGGTGCCCGTGGAGGAGGGCGCCCTGTTCTACGGCAAGGAACAGCGCCGTACGACCGTGGCCCTCGACGCCACGCTCCGGGATCTGACCGTACGGGCTGCACGGCGCTTCCGTGAGCTTGTGGAACACGGCGAGACGCCGCCAGCCCGGAAAGAGAAGAAGTGTGACAGCTGCTCCCTCGTGGAGTCGTGTCTTCCGGAGGTCATGATACGGAGACGCTCGGTCCGGCGCTACGTGGCGGCGGTGCTGGACCGGTGTCTTGAGGAGGGTGAGGATCCACCATGAAGAAACATCTCAACACGCTCTTCGTGACCTCCCAGGGGACGTGGCTTTCCAAGGACGGTGAGACCGTCTCCGTCCGGATCGATGGCGAGACGAGGCTCAGGGTGCCCATTCATCTTCTCGAGGGGATCGTCTGCTTCGGCAACGTCACCATGAGCCCCTTCCTCATGGCCCACTGTGCCGGCAACGGTGTCGGGATCTCCTTTCTCAGCGAGAACGGGCGGTTCCTCGCCCGTGTGGAGGGACCCGTCTCGGGCAACGTCCTGCTGCGGAGAACGCAGTTCCGGTGGGCGGACGGTTCCGTGAAGACCGCGGAGCTGGCGCGAGCCTTCGTCCTGGCCAAGGTTGCCAACGGGCGACTGGTCCTCCAGAGGGCTGCCCGGGACCATCCGGAAAAGGCACCGGACCTTGAGCCTGCGATCGAGGCCATGGCCCGAAGTCTCTCGGACGTGGATGGGGCCGACTGTGTCGATTCCATCCGGGGCCTCGAAGGCGATGCTGCCAGGAGCTACTTCGGTGCCTTCGATCATCTGATCGTTGCCGAGGAGCCGGATTTCCGTTTCAGAGGGCGGTCTCGAAGGCCCCCGCGAGATCCGACGAACGCACTGCTTTCCTTCGTCTACACTCTCTTGCTTCACGATGTCCGTTCGGCACTGGAGGCGGTCGGTCTCGATCCGCAGGTGGGGTTCCTGCACCGGGACCGCCCGGGACGTCCCGGTCTTGCTCTCGATCTCATGGAGGAGCTGAGGGCATTCCTGGCGGATCGGTTGGTGCTGTCGCTGATCAACCGGCGGCAGGTCAAGGCCACCGGCTTTGAGCTCCGGGAGACGGGAGGCACATGGATGGCCGACGAGACGCGAAAGACCGTTCTCGTCGCCTACCAGGAACGCAAGAAGGAGGAGATCCGTCATCCGTTTCTCGACGAACGGTGCACCGTCGGTGCGATTCCACACATCCAGGCGCTGCTCCTGGCAAGAACCATCCGTGGGGATCTCGACACCTACCCGCCGTTCTTCTGGCGGTGAGACCGGGGAACTGGAGGTGATCCATCATGCTCGTGGTCGTCAGTTACGATGTCTCGACCAGGGAACCGGCGGGACAGCGCCGATTGCGAAGGGTTGCACGTGCCTGTGAGGACTATGGCCAGAGGGTGCAGAACTCCGTCTTCGAGTGCATCGTCGATCCGGCCCGCTGGGAGACTCTCAGGCTGCGCCTGCTCGACGAGATCGACCCGTCCAGGGACAGCCTCCGCTTCTACTTCCTCGGATCCAACTTTGAACGCAAGATCGAGCACCACGGCGTCAAGGCCGTTCCCGACCTCCGGGATCCCCTGGTGCTCTGAACCCACCGCGAACCCATGGCACCCATGGATTCCCGGGACCTTTCGCGGGAACCGCAAAACGTTCTCTGACAACATGTTGCAAGGATTGCGCAGGAGAGAGAGACCTCCAGAGACACGGCACGATAGGGTTTCGCGCCCGGACACCAGAAAACGACAACGTTGCAGTAAGATAGGATAGTAACGGTCGCCCCCCACGCGGGGGCGCGGATTGAAACGCATCGAGGTGGGGGTGGCCGACCGTGATCCTGTCGTCGCCCCCCACGCGGGGGCGCGGATTGAAACCTACCTACACCCTACGCCCACTGGTGTACACTCAGGTCGCCCCCCACGCGGGGGCGCGGATTGAAACCCTCCGCCCCCCTTCCGCCCTTTACCCGTTCGTCGTCGCCCCCCACGCGGGGGCGCGGATTGAAACTCAGACCACCGGTGCGTGATGAGCGGTGCTGTCCGTCGCCCCCCACGCGGGGGCGCGGATTGAAACCACGTCTCAGGCGGCGAGGCCAAGCACAGCCGCCGTCGCCCCCCACGCGGGGGCGCGGATTGAAACCGGTGTCCATGATCCCGCCCTCGAACTCGACGTAGTCGCCCCCCACGCGGGGGCGCGGATTGAAACGCCACATGGTGCGACGTCCTGATGCGGGCCGACGTCGCCCCCCACGCGGGGGCGCGGATTGAAACGACGCCGAGGGCGTCATCTACGACGTGACACGCCGTCGCCCCCCACGCGGGGGCGCGGATTGAAACGACATGACCACGTTCGATCTCGACGACATTTCGCGTCGCCCCCCACGCGGGGGCGCGGATTGAAACTGCAAACAACTCGTCAGCTCGCGCAGACTTTGAAGTCGCCCCCCACGCGGGGGCGCGGATTGAAACCAGTGGCGCGAGCTCGAAAAGACTGAGGACGATCGTCGCCCCCCACGCGGGGGCGCGGATTGAAACCCGGCGGTCATCGTCTGCCCGGCATCGCTCAAGGGTCGCCCCCCACGCGGGGGCGCGGATTGAAACACCGAGTCCAAGGGCGGGACGCCCTTCCTGTTCGTCGCCCCCCACGCGGGGGCGCGGATTGAAACCGGACGGCTCGCAGACTTATTTTGGGGCTGATGGTCGCCCCCCACGCGGGGGCGCGGATTGAAACATGATCATGATGTCAGTGGTGTATCTCATGATCTCGTCGCCCCCCACGCGGGGGCGCGGATTGAAACAGTGAGGAGAGCCCCATGGTAGAGCCTACGCAGGTCGCCCCCCACGCGGGGGCGCGGATTGAAACTTATGCATATACACCCACCTGGCCACCCGGCGATCGTCGCCCCCCACGCGGGGGCGCGGATTGAAACATACTTCGTCACATAGCCGCCAGCGCGAAGGCAGGTCGCCCCCCACGCGGGGGCGCGGATTGAAACGTCGTGTAACTAGTAGTGCGCTCAATAGTTTACGGGTCGCCCCCCACGCGGGGGCGCGGATTGAAACACTGCGGAGGTGTGAGTTGGGGGCCAGAGTTGGCGTCGCCCCCCACGCGGGGGCGCGGATTGAAACTGGGCGGTCAGGGACGTGCGGGGGAGCCCGTACTCGTCGCCCCCCACGCGGGGGCGCGGATTGAAACTGGGCGGTCAGGGACGTGCGGGGGAGCCCGTACTCGTCGCCCCCCACGCGGGGGCGCGGATTGAAACTGAGAGGGGGTAACATGAAACCGAACGAATGGGCCGTCGCCCCCCACGCGGGGGCGCGGATTGAAACTCTCCTGCGATCTTCTCGATGGTGATGGTCCCCCGTCGCCCCCCACGCGGGGGCGCGGATTGAAACCCTGAGACGACGGGCCCACCGCCATTGAACAGGTGTCGCCCCCCACGCGGGGGCGCGGATTGAAACCACTCGTCGATCTGACCCGAACGGTCCGGGTCCCGTCGCCCCCCACGCGGGGGCGCGGATTGAAACATGCACCTGGCCACCCGGCCCATCCTGCCGGCCGGTCGCCCCCCACGCGGGGGCGCGGATTGAAACTGGAGAGCGTACCCAAGGAAGGTCGGGAAGGGCCGTCGCCCCCCACGCGGGGGCGCGGATTGAAACGACGGTCATTGGATACCCCCATTCAGCCAGACAAGGTCGCCCCCCACGCGGGGGCGCGGATTGAAACTCCATCTCCTGGTACGCCAGCGACGGTGTCAGCGTCGCCCCCCACGCGGGGGCGCGGATTGAAACGACTGGGGGAGCTCGAAACCGTTCTCCGTTGGGTGGTCGCCCCCCACGCGGGGGCGCGGATTGAAACCGCCGCTCCGCGACCTGGCGTACACGAACCTCGCGTCGCCCCCCACGCGGGGGCGCGGATTGAAACACATGGACCAGCGGGATATCACCGCCAGGGTGAGTCGCCCCCCACGCGGGGGCGCGGATTGAGACAGGAAGTGGTCCCGTCGCATGAATGGCATTCATGGGTACCGGTCACGGTTGCTCCATCCGCCCCTCCGAATCCATTCAATCCTCAGAATCCGTGGTTCCCACTCCAGGGTGGGTGTGTGGCGCACCTCGCACCGGGCCACGGCCTGAAACGTTGGAATTCCCCGCTCCCGTTGGAATGAGGGCCCGTGGTGAGCCGGGATGGGATTGGATGTATTCTGGTTCTGGAGACAATCTGCAAACAGGGGGTACACGATGTCTGAATCGAGAATCGGCCCGAAACGTGCCGGAACTCCGGTCCTGAAGCTCGTCGTCCGGGTGGAGGACCGGGATGTCCCGCTGGCGGAGTGGCTCGAGGAGATGGACCGGGAGCATGGCGGGATCCGGGAGATCCGGGTCTACAGGAATGGAAAGCTGGTGGAGCGCCAGGAGGGGGGCGCACCGGATCCCGAGGAGCGTTCCTGAGGCCGGTCCGAAGCCGGTTGGTCCCCGGAATCCGTGGTTCTCTGCTATCGCACGGGCTGGGAGCAGGGGGGCGATGGATTCACCTGGACCAGCCGCGTCCACTTCTGATATTCACGCTGGAAGCGCCTCATTCGTTTCACCTTTCACGTTTCACGAACAGCCGGGCGTCAGGCCGTGAAGGGGTGAAGGAAGAGTCGCAGCCGCGGATCCGTTTTCCGGGCAGGGCGGGTTTCACCCTTTGCACTTCACGTTTCACCCGCCCGGGGGGATCACGGCCACGGTCATGGAGGCAGGGGCGCAGGGGAGAATCCGTCACTGACACGGTCATGGACGTGGGCCCGGTCACGGTCACGGACCGGGCCGGTATCGCGGCCAGGTGAAGCCGCCACACGATCCCGTGCCCTCTTTCGTTTCACGTTTCACGTTTCACGTTTCACGAACGGTCGGGTGGCCGGGCGGCGCACCACCCCTCCCCTCCTTCGTTTCCCGTTTCACGTTTCACGTCCCCCTCCGCGCTACACTCTGCCCATGCAGGAGCTTCGACGGACGCTGCTTCGGATCGACGGGCGGGGTTACAAGGCCTACAAGGACATCCAGGGTGGACGCTACCGCTTCGGGGACTTCGAGCTGGTGGTGGACCACGTGCAGGGGGACCCCTACGCCGCGCCCTCGCGGCTGCGGGCGACGGTTTCGTGGGAGGTGGCGGGGCTGCCGGAGTGGGCCCTGGCCGGTGCGCCGCGGCGGCGGGCGGCCCGGGACTTCCTGGCCCGGGCCTTCCGGGAGGCGGCGCGGGGCCTGCGGGACCTCTCCATCGACGCGGGGGCCCAGACGGTGCTGGACCGCTCGGCCTGCCTGTTCACCGGGGAGGGGATCGAGCTGCGCTTCTTCGTGGACCTGCCGGGGGCGGGCCGGCGCATCCTGGGCCGGAAGGCCGCGGAGCTTCTGGTGGACCGCCTGCCGGAGGTGGTGGCGCGGGCCTGCCGGGCGGAGCGGCTGGACCTCGCGGCGCTCGAGCGGCACTGCGCGGCGGTGGAGGACCAGGTGGCGCTCCGGGCGGCGCTCGAGCCCGCGGGGCTCGCGGCCTTCGTGGCCGACGGGTCGCTGCTGCCCCGGCGCTCGGGGGTGGACGACAGGCCGCTCACGGACGGTGTCGCCTTCGAGTCCCCGGAGAGCCTCCGGATGACGCTGGAGGCGCCCAACGCCGGCCCGGTGACCGGGATGGGGATCCCCCGGGGGATCACGCTCATCGTGGGGGGCGGCTTCCACGGCAAGTCCACGCTGCTCCGGGCGCTGCAGGACGGGGTGTGGGACCACGTGCCCGGGGACGGCCGCGAGGGGGTGGTCACCGACCCCACGGCGGTGAAGATCCGCTCGGAGGACGGCCGCTCGGTCTCGGGCGTGGACATCAGCCCCTTCATCGACCACCTCCCCCACGGGAAGCCCACCCGCGACTTCAGCACGGAGCTGGCCTCGGGCTCCACCAGCCAGGCGGCGGCCCTCCAGGAGGCCCTGGAGGCCGGGGTCCGCACGCTGCTGGTGGACGAGGACACCTCGGCCACCAACTTCATGATCCGGGACGAGCGCATGCAGGCCCTGGTGGCCAAGGACAAGGAGCCCATCACCCCCTTCGTGGACCGCATCGGGGAGCTCCGCGACGCCCTCGGCGTGTCCACGATCCTGGTGATGGGCGGCTCCGGGGACTACTTCGACCACGCGGACACGGTGATCCAGATGGACGCCTACCGCCCGGTGGACGTGACGGAGAAAGCCCGCGAGGTGGCCCGCACCCACTCCACCGGGCGGAAGGAGGAGCGCGAAAGGCCGCTGACCCCGCCCGGGGAGCGCCTGCTGGACCCACGCTCGGTGAAACCCGAGCGCAAGCCCGGCCGGGTGAAGGTGGGCGCCCGGGGCCTGGACACGCTGATCCTGGGCCGGGCCGACGTGGACCTCCGCGCCGTGGAGCAGCTGGTGGACGGCTCGCAGCTCAGGGTCATCGGCTGGATCCTGGCCCGGCTCGCCGGGGAGGGCGGGGGGAGCGTGGCACCCATCCCCGCCATCCGGGAGTGGCTGGAGCGCCTGGGCTCCGGGGACTGGGACGGGCTGACGGGCCGCCCCGACGGGGACCTGGCCCTGCCACGGCTCCACGAGGTGATGGCGGCGCTGAACCGGCTGCGGGGGGCAAGGATGGGGAGAGGTCAGGGCGTCAGGGCGTGAGGGCGTGAGGAGGGGGCGGCGGTGGCCGTGAAACGTGAAACGTGAAACGTGAAACGTGAAACGTGAAACGTGAAACGAATGAGGCACTTCCAGTGTGCATGTCAAGGTTGGAGACCGGGCGATCCTTCTCTCGCCCCTGCTCCTCCGCACCCCTGCGCCCCTGCTCCTCCGCTCCCCTGCGCCCCTGCTCCCCGCCCGGCGAGAGGATCCCCTTCCCGTCCTCACGCCCTCCCGTCCTCACGCCCTCACGCCCTCACGCCCTCACGCCCTCACGCCCTCACCAGCATGGCAGGGGCTCACGCCGCGAAACGGGCCACCTGCTCCTCGGGCGAGGGCGGCGTGGCGAGGCTCACCAGCACCAGCGCCAGCACCGACACGATGATGGCCGGCAGCACGGCGTCCAGGCCGAAGCCCTGGGGGAAGCCCAGCCAGGCCGGCGCCTGGGCCTCGTAGCCCAGGCCCTTCCAGGCCACGGTCACCAGGGTCCCGGCGGCGATGGAGGCCACGGCGCCCTGTGAGGTGACCCGCTTCCAGAAGAAGGAGGCCACGATGGAGGGCGTGATGGCCGCACCGTAGATGGTGTAGGCGTAGAGGGCCACGTCCAGGAACCTGTCCGAGAGCGTGGAGAGGAACAGGGCCCACAGGCCGAAGAGCACCACCACGATCCGGGAGACCCGGACGATCTCCTTCTGGGAGGCTCCCTTGCGGAAGAAGCGCACCCACACGTCGTTGACGAAGGTGGTGGAGGGGATCAGCAGGAAGGAGTCCGCCGTGGAGAGGATGATGGCCATGATGGCCGCCATGAGGACGGCTCCCAGGAAGGTGGGCAGCACCGCCCTGGCCGCGGTGGGGATGATGGCGCCGGGGTTTTCGAGGCCGGGCAGCAGGGCCGAGCCCGCCCAGGCCGAGCCGATGATGAGGAACTCCACCAGCGCCACGCCCACGAAGAAGAGGGGGATGGCCCAGCGGGCCGAGCGCTCGGTGCGGGCCGAGAAGAAGCGCTGGTACATGTTGGCGTCGCCCAGGATGAGCAGGAAGGGCGGGAGCAGGTAGCCGATGGCCTCCACGCCCGAGATGGGGCCGAGGAGCTGCGAGTGGCTGGCCGGAAGGGCCGCCCGGATCCCCTCGATGCCCCCGGCCTTTGCGAAGAAGATGGGGAAGGCCATCACCAGGCCCAGGATCATGAGGGTCCCGTTGCCCACGTCGGTGTAGGCCACGGAGAACATGCCCGCGAGCGCGGTGAAGAGGATCACGAAGGCGGCCACCATGGGCACGGCCCAGGCGGGGTCGATGGAGGGCATGGCCAGGCGGATCACCAGGGCCGCCGCCCGGTACTGGTAGGAGACGATGGTGGTGTAGGCCAGCACCAGGGCGATGGTGCCCAGGATGCGCGCCGTGGCGTTGTAGCGGCTCTCCAGGATGTCGGGGACGGAGAGCACCTCCAGCCGACGCACGCGGTGGGCCAGGAACCACAGGGCCGCGATGCCCGCGAGCTCGCCGATGGGCAGGATCCACGCGGCCATGCCGGTCTCGTAGGTCTTCTCGGCGTTGCCGAAGATGGAGCCCGTGCCGATCCAGCAGGCCAGCAGGGTGGCAAAGAGCACCGGCACCGGGAGGGTCCGGCCCGCCACGGAGAAGTCCTCCTGGGAGCTCACCCGCCGCGAGGCCCAGATCCCCACACCCACCAGGATCGCCAGGTACACCAGGATCACCGCCAGATAGACCGTCATGGACGCTCCTCCCTCGTGTCCCACAGGGGACCGCCGTGGACCTCCTGGTCGAGACGTGCCGTCAGCTCGTCAAGGGCCCGGCCGATACGTTCCGTGGCGTGCGCCACGGTCTCCTCCGGATCCAGCGGAATGGCCGGTCCCACCTCCACAACGACTCTCGAGAATGGCTTTGCAAGGATGGTCCGGTCCCACGACCGGAGGACCCATGCACCCGAGGTCGAGAAGGAGATGGGAAGGACCGGCCGGTCCAGCTCCCGGGCCAGCTCCACGATCCCCGGCTTCACGCGGCGGGCCGGACCACGGGGGCCATCCACCGTCAGGACGGGCATGTCGATCTTCCGTTCCCGGGTCATCCGGAGCAGCTCCTCGAGGGCGCGCCGCCCTCCCTTGCCCGTGGACCCCCTGGCGGCACGGACGTTGAAGGGCACCAGCGCCGAGACCGCCAGCTCACCATCGATGGAGGCCGAGAACATGGCCCCGAGCCGGCAGCCGTAGTCGAGGATGCCCAGGCAGCCGTGGATCCTCCCGTGCCAGACCGCGAGGGGAGCCCCGGACCACCGGAGCGCCTCCTCCATGCCCCGGACCTCGAGACGGAAGGTCCTCGTCCACACCCGCAGAAGCCACCCCAGGATCCGGCCGAGGATCCTGGCCCGCAGCAGCCGCCAGCGGACTCCCGGGGAGACGCCTCCGCTGTCAGGAGCCGCAGGCACCGGCACCCTCTCCCGCTCGTGCTCCCCTCACAGGAGAACCCCCGCTCCCGGCGGGGACCCCGTACCGGCATCCTCGGTCCACCCCATGCAGCACCTCCACATGTCACTCCGATTGTACCCGGGAGGAGCAACCGGTGGCCGCCCTCCGGTCTCCAGGCCGGGGCGGCACGGAGAGACCGATGGAGCGGGACGAAAAAAAGGCCCCCGAAAATCGGGGGACCTCCTCCCTCCTCCGTCCCTCGGGGCGTTCTCGCGCCTCGGGGCCGAAGAACGCGGAGTTTATATCACGCCTCGATGGCCTCTGCAACGAGCTCGATGACGTCGTGGGTCCGGGCCTCCTCGTCGCCCAGCTCCTGCTGGGCATTGGCCAGCATGACGTTGCAGAAGGGGCAGGCCACGCACATCTCGGCGGTGCCCGTCTCCTTGAGCTGGGTGTAGCGCACCTGGTTGATGCGCTCGCCCAGCTTCTCCTCGAGCCACATGCGGCCGCCCCCGGCACCGCAGCACATGGCCTTCTCCTTCGAGAGCTCGGCCTCCCGGACCTTCAGGCCCGGCACGGCGTTGAGCAGAAAGCGCGGCGCGTCGAACTCGCCGTTGGTCCGGCCCAGGTAGCAGGGGTCGTGGTAGGCCAGCTCCGCCTGCACCGACTTCGTGAGCTTCACCCGGCCGCTCCGGACGAGATCGGCCACCAGCTGGGTGCCGTGGACCACCTCGTAGTTCCCGCCGAAGTCGGGGTACTCGTTGGCCAGCGTGTTGAAGCAGTGGGGGCAGTTGGTGACGATCTTCTTCACGCCGTGGCCGTTCATGGTCTCCACGTTCTGCTGGGCCAGCACCTGGAACAGGTACTCGTTGCCCATGCGGCGCGCCGAGTCGCCGGTGCACATCTCCTCCGGCCCCAGGATGGCGAACTTCACGCCCGCCGCCCCGAGAACCTTCGCCATGGCCTGGGAGACCTTCTTGCCGGCGTCGTCGTAGCTGCCGGCGCAGCCCACCCAGAAGAGGTACTCGAAGTCGCCGCCGGCCTCGCCCGCCAGGGGGATGTCCAGGCCCTCGGCCCAGTCGGCGCGCGTCTCGGGCGCCAGCTGCCAGGGGTTGCCGTTGACCTCCATGCCGCGGAAGGCGATCTGGGCCTCCTCGGGGAACTCGGCCTTGTCCAGCACCAGGTTGCGCCGGATCTCCACGATCTTGTCCACGTAGGAGATGTCCAGGGGGCAGGCCTCCTCGCACCAGCGGCAGGTGGTGCAGGCCCAGACAACGTCCGGGTCCACCACGGCGGGCACCAGCTCCACCTCCGAGGCCTTGCCGTCACCCGGCGAGCCCAGCAGGTCCTTCTGCTCGTGGTACAGCTCGTCCCGCACGGTCCTGGTGAACATCACCGGCTGGAGCGGCTTGTTGGTCAGGGTCGTGGGGCAGAGCTCCCGGCACCGGCCGCACTCGGTGCAGGTGTAGAGGTCGAGCATCTGCTTCCAGGTGAGGTCCGTGACGGTGGCGATCCCGAAGCGGGTGTCCTCGTCGATGTTCTCGAGGTCCATGGTGGGGAGCTTGCCCGGGGCGTCCAGGTTGGCGAAGAAGACGTTGAACAGCGCCGTGTAGACGTGGAAGTGCTTGCCGTAGGGCAGTTCGTTGGCGAAGGCGTAGAGGGTGATCAGGTGGATCCACCACATCCCGGAGTAGATGGCCTGGAGCGTCGCGGTGGACATCCCCGCGAAGAGCTTGCTCACCAGGGTGCTCACGGGCAGCCAGGAGGCGGACATGCCCGCCGCGATCCGGGCGCCCTCCGAGCCCAGGTCCGTGATCATGAGGGTGCCGATGAGCCCGATCACGAGCCAGGCCTGGCCGGAGAGCAGCAGCCGGAAGGGCTTCTGCACGGCGCGGCGGTAGGCCGCGAAGGCCAGCCCCACCAGGACCAGCAGCTCGAAGATGTCCTTGGAGAAGAGGTAGGCGTGCCCCAGCGACGTCCGGAGCAGCGGCAGCTCCCACCCCCTGAACAGTCCCTCCACCACCATGGAGACGGTCCGGAGGCTCACCACCAGGAATCCATAGAAGATCAGGACGTGGTAGAAGCCCGCGTACGGGTCCCTGAACATCTTCTTCTGGCCGATGGCAAAGACCATCATGTGCTTGAAACGCTCGCCCAGGCGGTCGAACCGGTCCACGGGGCGGCCCAGCCTCAGCAGCTGGAAGCGCCGGCTCAGGGAGAAGATCACCCCTCCGACGCCGACGATCGTCAGCAGCAGGAACCAGATGTACCCGGGAATTCCAAGAAACGAACCTGCCGTCGCGTGGTGCAGCATGCGCCCTCCTGAAGTCCCGCCCCCCTCAGGGGAAGCGATGGTGGTATTTCACGGCGGCGAGTATACCAGACACTGAATGACTGTTCATTCATCCCGCGCCACTCCGGTATGATCGGAGGGATGACACCGCATTCCCGGAGGATCCTCCGGACAGTCGCAGTCGCGATCCTCCTGGCCGCCGCGGCGTGCCGGCCCGCGATCCGCCACACCGGTGACCTGGACAGGATCCGGGAGACCGGCGAGCTGCGGGTGGCGGTGCGGCCGGGGTTCCTCGCCTCCCCCGTCCACACCGCCGGAGGCGTGGACCAGGTGGAGATGCTCGAGCAGCTGGCGGCACGCCTCGGTGTGGAGCTCCGATGGGTGCAGGCCAGGAGGAACGACCAGGTGGCGGCCTGGCTCGAGGAGGGGCTCGCCGACCTCGCCGTCCACAGGTTCTCGCCGGCCGGCCTGAGAGAGCGGGGGCTCGTCCCCTCCGCGGCGGTCGACTGGGTGGAGGACGTCGTGGTGGCCAGCGACGGAACGGGGGTGCAGGGGTTCGAGGATCTCGGCGGCCTCGGGCTTCATCTCCAGGGCTCCTATCGGGAGCTGGTGGCACCCGGACTGGAGGACCTCCGCCGTCTGGGAGTCCGGACCTTTCCGGTCCCGGAGGAGGTCCCGCTCGAGGAGGTGGTCCACAGGGTCCGCGGGGGACGCTACCCCCTCACGGTCAGCGACTCGGGGATGCTTGCGGCCCTGGGGGAGTCGGGCCTGGTGCAGGTGGGGCCGCTGGCGGAGCCGAGGCCCCTGGTGTGGGCGCTCCGTCCCGGAAACCCCTGTCTCAAGGAGGCCGTGGACGGCTTCCTCTTCGCCGAGAGCGTCCTGGCACGGTCCACCCGGGTGGCGGACTGCCGGGACCTCCCGGAGATCCGGCGGATGCGGATCCTCCGCCTCATCACCAGGAACTCGCCCACCACGACGACCATCTCCAGGGGAGGGCTCGAGGGCTTCGAGTACGACCTGGCCCTGGGGTTCGCCCGTGACCTCGGGGTGCGGCTGGAGCTGGTCATTCCCCCGCCGGGCGCCGACCCGCTCCGCTGGCTGGAGGAGGGCTACGGGGACGTGGCCGCCCTGCACGAACCCCTGCCCCTTGTCCCCCGTGGACGGTTCCTGGCCACGGTGCCTTACCGGAAGGTGGACCTCGTGGTGGTGGCCCGGGACGACGGCGAGCTGCCCGCGGTCGTTGAGGACCTCTCGGGACGGCGGGTCCTGGCGGTGCCGGGCGCCGCCGACCGTGTGGCGCTGCTGCCCCTGGACCCGCCGATCCTGGTCGAGGCCCTGCCGCCGCACCGGGATGCGCTCTCGGCCCTGGCGGCTGTCGGACGGGGTGACGCCCGCCACGCCGTGGTGGACCGGGACCTGCTCCGGCTGGAGCTCCCCAACCGGCCCAACCTCCGCGAGGGGCCCGTGGTGATCCCCGGGTGCGAGCTCCGGTGGGCTGTGGCTCCCGGCTCACCGGCCCTCCTCGGAGCGGCGGACTCGTTCCTGCGGCGGGCACTCCGGCAGGGGTTGCTCCGGGAGCTGGAGCTCAGCGAGCTGAGGCCCGGAGGACGGTGGGTCTCCCCGAAGTCTCTCGAGATCCCGGAGGGTGCCCTGACGCCCTTCGACCCGCTCCTCCAGCGGGCAGGACGGGAGACCGGCCTGGACTGGCGCCTCCTGGCCTCACTCATGTACGAGGAGTCCCGCTTCGATCCGGGGGCCGTGGGACCGGGCGGCTCGGCGGGCCTCTTCCAGTTCATGCCCTCCACGTGGCGGGAGCTCGGGGTACGGGATCCCCACGACCCGGCGGAGGCCATCCCCGCCGCTGCCCGGTACCTTTCCCAGCTCATGGACGAGTTCTACGACGTTCCCATGGCGGATCGTGTGGCCATGGCCATCGCTGCCTACAATGTGGGGCCCCGCCACGTGGCCGACGCCCGCAGGCTGGCCCGCGAGATGGGACTCGACCCCGACCGGTGGGCCGGCAACGTGGAGACGGCCCTGGTCCTGCTCGACAATCCGGACGTTGCCCGGCGATTCCCGGCCGGTGTCTGCCGGTGCCGGAGGGCGGTGGGCTACACGCGGCGCATCCTGCGGCGCTACCAGGCCTACCGCGAGCTCGTCTCCCCTCTGGGATCCCGCGGCCTCTGAGGCCGGGTCCCGGCAGCTTTCCCCGTCCTCCTCTTGTGAAATCCGGTGACACACCGGGAAAGATCGCGTATCATGCCCGCGCGGTGTTCGCCGCAGATCACCAGGGAGGTGAGCCGTGACCCAGTTCAAGGAAGTCAGGATCCCCGAGGGCGACCTCATCGAAGTCAGGAATGGTCAACTGGTTATTGGTGACCGGCCCATCATCGGTTTCCTGCGCGGAGACGGCATCGGTCTGGACATCACCCCGGCCATGCAGAAGGTCGTGGACGCGGCCATCGAGAAGGCCTACGGCGGGAAGCGGAAGATCGCATGGTGCCCGCTCTACGCCGGCCTCGAGGGGCTCCACCACTACGGAAGCGAGTTCCCGGAGGAGACGGTGGAGGCCATCCGTCACCTCAAGATCGCCATCAAGGGTCCCTTCACGACTCCCATCGGCGAGGAGAAGTACGTCTGCCTCCACTGCGCCCACCAGCAGAACGAGGAGGGTCCCTGTCAGCAGTGCGGCAAGGCCGACGGCATGTGCCCCCGCTTCCGGTCCATCAACGTGCGCTTCCGGCAGCACCTGGACCTCTTTGCCTGCGTGCGGCCAGTCCGCTACTTCGAGGGTGTCCCCTCCCCCAACAAGTACGCGGACAAGGTGGACTTCGTGATCTTCCGCGAGAACACCGAGGACGTGTACGCCGGCTTTGACTACGAGCGGGGCTCGGAGATGGCACTGGCCATCATCGACCTCATCAGGCAGAAGACCGGCCGCCAGATCCGTCCCGACTCGGGCATCGGAGTCAAGCCCATCTCCGAGTTCGGCACCAAGCGCCTGGTGCGCAAGGCCATCCAGTGGGCCGTGGACAACAACCTTCCCTCGGTGACCCTGGTGCACAAGGGCAACATCATGAAGTTCACGGAGGGCTCCTTCAAGAGCTGGGGCTACGAGGTGGCCGCCGAGGAGTTCGGCGACGTCACCATCACCGAGAAGGAGGTCTGGGACCGGTACGACGGCAAGGTCCCCGAGGGCAAGATCCTCATCAAGGACCGGATCGCCGACTCCATCTTCCAGCAGATCCAGACCCGCCCCGACGAGTACAGCGTGCTGGCCCTCCCCAATCTGAACGGTGACTACATGTCCGACGCGGCCATCGCCCTGGTGGGCGGGCTGGGCCTCGGCCCCGGCGCCAACATGTCGGACGAGATCGGCCTCTTCGAGGCCACCCACGGCACCGCGCCCAAGTACACCGGGATGGACAAGGTGAACCCGGGCTCCCTGATCCTCTCCGCGGTGATGATGCTGAACTACATGGGCTGGAACGAGGCCGCGGACCTGATCATCAGGGGCATGGAGCGGGCCATCCGCGAGGCGTACGTGACCTACGACCTGGCCCGGCTCATGCGCAGGGAGGGCCGCGAGGACGTGCACGAGCTGTCCTGCTCGGGTTTCGGCCAGGCCATCATCGATCGCATGTAGCCTGCGAAGGTGTGTCGGCAGACTCCGGTGCCCCCGCATGGCGGGGGCACTTCTTCATGGTGGGAACAGGCTCTCCCGAGGTTGTCGCATTGTTTCCAACATGCATGGGTGCGAGAGATACGATGGCATCGACGATTGCCTGGCTCCGAAGTCGGGGGTCCGCTCATGTCGTGGAGGCCGATTGTTGGAACGCGGACCTCGGTCCGCGGGGGCCATCATCCGTCCCCATCCTCCTGCGATCCGGGGGAATGCGGGCCTGCACCAGCGTTCCATGGACCCCGGCCCGGAGGCGGCGAACAGCGCGACGACCTCTTCCCGTGGTAGGGTTGCATCAGGGTTGGAAGACGTGAAGAGGGAATCCCACCGTCTCATCGCCGCGGCGTTCACCCTGCTGATCTTCGGGCTCCTGGGGCTGGGTGTCTGGCAGGCGGACTACTTTGCCCAGCGCCGGGTGGGTGTGGTGATCGACCCGGATGTCGAGGGCCTCGTGGTCTCCAGGGTGCCGGAGGGCCTGCCCGCCGAAAGGGCCGGCATCCGGCCCGGCGACATCATCGTGGCCGTGGACGGCACGCCCGTCCCGACGAATGTCGATTACGACCGGGTGGCGAAGACCTTCCGCAGGCACAGGCTCATTCCCTTCAGAGTCCGCCGCGGCGACAAGACCCTGGTTCTCCCGGTGGAGCCCGGCGTCCCCTTCGCAGCGGGCCCCCTGATCTTCAACGGCATCGTGGTGCTGTCGTATCTCCTGGTGGTCCTCCTGGCACTTCCCACGGCACACAGCGATCCCAGGGCACGGCTGCTCGCGGCCTTCTCCGGCATGGTGGCCCTCGAGCTGGCCATCCCCGGCGGGTACCTCGGCCCCCCGGCCCTCACCGTGCTGAGCACCGTGGTGTTTCACGTGATCACGGGGCTCGAGCTCGGCTTCCTGCTCCACCTGGCCTCCGTCATCCCGAAGCCTGCACGGTGGCTCAGGCGAAACCGCTGGGTTCCCCTGGTCTTCTACGGCGTCGGAATCACCTGGGCGGTGCTGATCTCCGCGACCATCGTGGAGGAGATCCTGGGGAAGCAGTGGTTCCCGTGGTCGGCCACCTTTCTCGAGACCACGGTATTCAGCATCCTGATGAGCTCCTGGGCCATCGCGGTGATCGGGATCCTGGTGTACCAGGTCCGCTCCTCGATCCTCACCACCGAACGCAGCCAGGCCATGCTCGTCCTCTTCGGCCTCCTGCCCTGGGCACTCTACACCGTTCTCACCGATGTGGCCCAGAGAACCGGCATGAGTCTCCCTGCCTGGGTCTTCGCACTGCAGCTGGTGGTGCTTCTCCCCTACCCCATCGCGGTTCTCGTGGCCATCACCAGGCACCACCTCCTCGACATCGAGCTCGTGGTGCGGCGGGGCCTCGTGTACAGCGCGGTCACCCTGCTGCTCGTGGTGGCCTTCTACACGATCCTGGGAGCTGGCAGCTCGGCCCTCGCCAGTCTGATCGGATCCGCCTCGGGATCGGTCTGGCTGATCTCCGCCGCCACGCTTCTCGTGGGCCTGCTCTTCTGGCCGCTCCGGAACGCGATCCAGGATTTCATCGATCGGAGGATCTTCCCGGAACGGTTCGCGCTCAGGTCACGGCTCGTGGAGCTTGCCGCGCGCCTCCCCCTCCAGGGCTCCCTCGCGGCCATGGGGCAACACCTGGTCCGCGAGCTCACCTCCATCCTGGGGATCGAGTCCGCCACCCTCCTGGTGGCGGACCCCAAGACGAAGATTCTCGTGGCCCTGGCCTCCACCGCCCCGGCGGCTGCCAGCCGGTCCGAGCACTCGCTCCTCCTGGGGCCGGAGGATCCCGCCGTGGAGGTCCTCCTGGAGGCCCACCGGCCCATCAGTGCCCGCCACCTGGCCACCATCAGCCCCTCCATGGCCCAGCGACTCCAGCTGGTCAACGCGAGCCTCGCCACGGGGCTCGTCAGCGGCCAGGAGCTCACGGGGGTCCTCCTGCTCGGCCCGAAGGTCGATCGGGAACCCTGGAGGGCCGAGGAGCTCGACCTCATCAAGCTCTTCTCCCACAACGTGGCCTCGGTGTTCGAGAACGTGCGACTCCTGGAGTCCGCCACGTACGAGGGGCTCACTGGCCTGCTCCGGAGGGAGGCCATCCTGGACCTCCTGGCCAAGGAGATCCGCCGTGCGGCACGGTACCGCAGGCCCCTGGTGGTGGTCATGGCCGACATCGACCACTTCAAGAGGACCAACGACCGGTACGGGCACCTGGTGGGAGACGCCGTGCTCAAGAACACGGCATCGTTGCTGTTCTCGAACCTGCGATCCACCGACATCGTGGGCCGCTACGGCGGCGAGGAGTTCCTCCTGGTGTTTCCCGAGACCCGGCTGGAGCATGGGCTGGCCGTGGCGGAGAAGCTCCGGCGCGCCGTGGAGAACGCCTCGGTCGTCCTTCCCGAGGGGGAGGAGGTCCGTGTCACCATCTCCTTCGGTCTCACCGCCGTGGAGGAGGATCGCATCAGCTTCGAGCTCACCCCCGAGGAGATCATCGCGGCCGCCGACGCCAACCTCCTCCAGGCAAAGCAGACGGGACGGAACAGGGTCCTGGGGAGCCGGTTCGAGCACGACTCCTATCCTCCAGCACGGGGCACGTGAACGACGATCCCGGAACCGCGGGGCACGACCCGTACCGCGCCGTTGCTCCCCGCAAGATCCAGCACCACGTGAAGCTCGGGTGGACGCCGCTCCCCGTGGAACCCCACCCTGACCCCCTGCACCTCGGGCGTGGCCTCACCCGCCACTTCTCCCCGATAGGCCGTCACGATCCCCCTCAGCTGGATCACGTGGCGCGGCGGGTCCTCCATGGCGAAGTGCCGGATCCTCTCCGGGGCGACAGGCCCGTCGAGCCGGACCGTCACGGTGCTTCCCTTCGCTCCTCCGGCCAGCTCGATGTGCTCAACCGCAGTGGCCGGATGGGCTTCCGGGACCGGCTCCGCTGCCGGTTCCTCCGCCCCGGTACCCGCCGGCTCCCCGGCGCCGTCCAGCGTGACAGCCACGCCGGGCTCCTGCCGGTTCCCCTCCACCGCGGTTCTGCCAGGGGTGCCCGTCACCGGCCCGTCCGGCGGGGCCCCGGTCCCGGGTCGGAGGCCACTCTCATCCCGGTCCCCCCGGACCATTCCGGCAGGCGGCTCCGCCAGGCTCGGCTCCTCGCCATGTCCGGCCCCCCCGTCTTCGGCACGTTCCACGCCCGGGGGCTCCACCGGTGGCGATGCCTCCTGCGGCAGGAGCCTCCATCCCACGAAGCCCAGCACCGCCACGATGCAGACGGCGGCCCCCAGAAGCCACGGCATCCGGTTCCTCCCTGCAGGGACACTGTCCACGGGTTCGGCAGAGAATGGAGGGGGGAGCTCCTCATCCTCGTCGTCGAACGGTCCGATCACGGGGGGAGCAAAGACGTCGGCCCGCGTGGGATCGACGGGAGCCGGTCCGGACTCCTCCGCGTGGAACGGGTCCGCGTCGGGAACCTCCAGCCCGGCTCCCCGGCGGGGCGACTCTCCGGAGAGGCTGAACGGCCGCCCACCCTCGCGAAGATGCTGCTCCACCATCCTCTCGATCAGCTCCCGGCCCTGGGGCTCGAGGTGAAGGAAACGGACCGCCATCCCGGGAGGACCATCCCCGGGGTCCCCCTTCCGGCGGACCCACACGACCTGTCCCCGGCCCCGGATGAGGTCGAAGCCGTCCACAAGGTGCAGCCGGAAGTCCACGGGGGTCCCCACGGGAAACAGCTCCTCGCAGTCGATGAACATGCCGCCGGCCGAGACGTTGGCGACGTACTGCTCGGCGAAGCTCGTGACACTGGAGAACTCCAGGTCCACCGTGGCCCGCAGGGCCGCCCTGGGTTGCCGTCTCCGTTCATCGTGGGGTGGATCGGTCATCGGCCCTCCGTCCCGGCGATTCGTTGCTCCAAGGATAGAACAGATCCGGGCCCGGTTGCCCTCCCCATCGTTGCCAGGCATGCCAACGTGGAATCAGCAGAGCGGCCAGGGCCAGATCGAGAGCGGCCACGGTCCCGACGGTGTTGACGAACCCGGCCCACGGTATGGCCACGAGGCCCACCACCAGGGCCGCCAGCGCGGCACCCGTCTCGTCCGCCGCGAAGCCCCTGCCGCCCCCGAGGCGCGGTGAATCGCCCCCGGCCAGGCGCGCGATCCCGGGGAACGCCGCGCCCGTGAGGACGCCACCCGCCAGCAGCAGGAGCACGATCAGCCCCCGGGGGGGCCACGAGACCAGCACCACCGCCATGCCGAGGGAGAGGAGGCCACCGCAGGCCAGCAGGGCCGGGAGGGCCCGTTCCGGTGCCCGCCTCCGGCCCAGCGCAGCCGCCCCCGTCCAGAGCCCCCCCATGAAGGCCGCCGACAACGCTCCCACCTCGGTGTAGACGGAACCGGAGACGGCCTGCCACGTCCCCACCAGCACGAGCCACCACGTCATGGAGGAGGCGCCCACCACCACGGCCGTCTCCAGGGCGGGAGCTCCCCCGCCCAGGCGACGGAGCATCGCAGCGGCCAGGAGAGCCACGGGAAACGCCAGCAGCGGCGCGGGGCTGCGGGACTCCATGCCGAGCACCACGCGGACCAGCCCCGCCCTTCCCCTCCCCTCGGCCACCGCCACGGCCAGCGGGACGGCCCTGGGGTGGGCGAAGGTGCTGGGCGGGGCCCGGGCCCCGGCGACGAAGCGGTCCAGGTCCTTCTGGCGCGAGGGATCCAGGAGCAGGGGGATCATCTCGGCCCGGAAGACCGGGTCCTCCAGTCCCCGGGACTCCCACCGTGCCACCAGCGTCTCCACCGGTGGCACCGGCGCCGCATCCCCCTCCGAGGCGACCAGGAACAGGTTCTCTCCGGGCACGCCCCCGAGACGCGGGAAGGCCCGGCGGAGGTTCGAGGCCAGCACCGCCACCAGGCGTCCGGCCGCCCCGCCCAGGTAGGTGTCGGGAACCCCGACCCTCACCACCAGCATCCCACCCGGTGCCAGGCTCCCCCCGCACCGCTCGAAGAACTCCAGGGTCCGGGTCCGGTTCGCGCGGAGCGTCGACGGATCCGGATCCAGGAGGACGATCTCGTCCCACGGCCCCCCCTGCTCCACCACACGGACCGGATCGGTCCTGTGCAGGGTGATCCCCCGCCAGGCAATCCCGTCCCGGAACCTCTCCCCGTACCAGCGTGGAAGGATCTCCACCATCTCGGGGTCCGTCGGAACCACGTCCAGGCGTCCCCCGCGGACAGCGACCACGTGCCGCGCCACCGTGTCCACTGTCCCGTCGGCGAAGCCTCCCACCAGGAGCACGCGGCGGGGCGAGGGGTGGAGCAGCATCAGGAGGTGGGCCCGGGGGGCGGTCGACCACGGGTCCGGCCACGTGGCCAGGAGCCTGCCATCGGCGTAGAGGGCCCGCGGCCACCCCTCCGCCATCTCCAGGCGCTGGGAACGGGTTTCCGCCCAGGCTCCCAGCGCTCCCGGCCTCCGGGACCACGTCCAGGTCAACGAGGCCAGGGTGTCTCCCGCCGGGGCGGAGGCCAGGGCAGCGGCCCCCAACGCCACCACTGCCGCCACGGGCCGCCGGGACGCCAGCAGCGCCGCCACGGAGAGTCCCGTGGTGAGTGTGATCACGGCGGCCGTTCCCCAGGGCGCCAGGACGAAGGTGAACGCCGTGCCGCCCACGAGTCCCCCCAGGGCCTCGGCGGCGTAGGCCCGCCCCGCGCCACTTCCCGGGTGGTACCGTGCCGCCAGGAGCGTGAACCCCGCCCCGCCCGTCACCGCCGCCGGAACGACGGCACCGAACCACAGCCATGGCACCGCGAGGGTCGCCAGGCTCTCCCCACCGGCAACGTTCCACAGGGAGGGGCCCGCTCGCAGGAGCAGGACCCCCGCCCCGGCCGCCACCATCACCAGCAGCGGAGCGGCCTCGCCCCACTCGGGGCGGCCACGCCCGACGGCCAGGGCTGCCCCCGCCGCCATTCCCACGAGCCAGGTGGCCAGCACGGCACCCCAGGCCAGCTCCGAGCCACCCAGGAGCGCCATGGCCTCGCGCAGGAGAACCGACTGGGCCACCGCCGACACGAACCCGAGCACCAGGAGCGGCCGGCCCGGCTTCTGCACGCCGGGGAGACTTCCCCCACGTCCGGCAATCGTGGGATCGCCGCGTGCGCCCATGGGCGGCAACCGATACTCCACATGGCCCCCCGGAATCCTGAAAGTGCCCTGCCCAAGGGTACCGCACCGTGGTAGAGTCACCGGCGGCCGCCCGGCCACCACCGATGGAGAGACCGTGACCCCACGCACCCCACAGATCCACCGGGTCGGCGCCGTGAGCTACCTGAACGCCAGGCCCCTGGTGGACGGGCTCGAGCTCCGGCACGACATCGAGCTCGTCCAGGACGTCCCGTCACGGCTCCTGGACCGCCTCCTGGCCGGCGAGGTCCACGTGGCCCTCTGCCCCGTGATCGACTACCAGACCTCCCCGGAACCTCTGGCCATCGTCCCCTCGGGCGCCATCGGGAGCGACGGCCCCACGTTCACCGTGCGCCTCTACAGCCGTGACCCCTTCGAGGAGGTGGACAGCATCCTCGTGGACGGGGACAGCCACACCTCCGTGGTCCTGCTCCGGATCCTCCTGTCACGCCGCCACGGCATCCGCCCCTCCATCGTCCGCGACGGGCTCCCGCGGAGACCCGACGACTGGGCCGGCCTCCCGCCGGGACGGCGGGCCATCCTCATGATCGGGGACAAGGTGGTGGCCACGGCACCCCCCGACGGTCTCTTCCCCCACCAGATGGACCTGGGCGCCGCGTGGAAGGAGCTCACCGGCCTGCCCTTCGTGTTCGCCACCTGGCTCACCCGGCGGGTCACCCCCCTGGGCGGGCTCCCCGGCCTCCTGTCCGGAACGCTCCGGACCAACCTCGAGCGGACCGCGGAGCTGGCCTCCCTCCACGCCTCCAGCGCCGGCTGGCCCGAGGACCTCGCCCGCACCTACCTCGCCGACACCCTCACCTATCACCTGGGGCACCGCGAGCTCGAGGCCGTCCGGCTCTTCTGGCGGCTCGCCCGGGAGGAGGGCCTCGTCTCCGGGGAGCGGCCGCTGGTCCTCCGCGGCGACCCCGCCTGAGCCCGCCCGGTGGGCGCAGGGACACAGGGGCGAGGGGGAGAGGGGGAGAAGCCCGGAAAAGCTGGTGTGCCGACCGGGTGCGGCGGCGCCGCGGTTCCACGGGAAAAGTTAAGAGGTGAAGACGGAGAGACGTTCAACTTCAGCTGGAAGTGCCTCATTCGTTTTCACGTTTGACGTTTCACGATCCCGGGTGGGCGGCTGTGTGTCCACCTCGCACGGAGGGCTGGGTGGGTGTCGCACCTCCCCTCAACCTCATTCGTTTCACCTTTCACGTTTCACGATCCCGGGTGGGCACCGCGCACCCCTGTGATATCTTGATTCCCAAGCTTCAATCCAGGACGTCACCGCCGGTGGAGGTCCCGGAGGGAGGATCTCGTGAGCGAGGCAACCATTCCCGATCTGTACCGCCACGAGCTCGACGAGCCACGGGACGAGCACTACGTCCACCACACCCCGGACCGCAGTCGCGCCTTCTCCACACGGGAGTTCTTCACGAGGACCGCCGCCCTCGCGACCGCCCTGGAGCGGCTGGGCGTGGGGCCGGGTGACCGCGTGATGCTCTTCTTCGGGACCCGTCCCGAATGGCACATGGTGGACATCGCGGTGCTGTCCCTGGGCGCTGTCAACGCCCCCATCTACGAGACCCTCACCCCCGCCCAGGTGGCCTATCAGGTGCAGGACTCCGGCGCGCTGGTGGCCATCGCCGAGACCGCGGAGCTCATGGACCGCTTCCTCCAGGTGCGCGGGGACTGCCCCGACCTGAGGCACCTCGTCCAGCTGGAGGGCGAGCGGGCACCCGACGTCCTGGACCTCGAGGAGCTCATGGCCAGCGCGACACCCGCGGACGAGGGACGGTTCTGGGACCGGGCGGCGAAGGTACGACCGGGGGACCTGGCCACCATCGTCTATACCTCGGGAACCACGGGGGAGCCCAAGGGCGTCATGCTCAGCCACGAGAACATCGTGACCAACGCCCGTGAGGCCCTCGAGCGCATCGACGTCTCGTCGTTCGAGTTCGGCCTGGAGTTCCTGCCCCTGTGCCACATGATCGAGCGGATCGCCGGCTACCTCTACATGCGCGTGGGCGCACCCAGGGCCTACTGCTCCGTCTACCACGTTGGCGAGCTCATCGGGCGGATCCGCCCCTCGGTGTTTGCCAGCGTGCCCAGGGTCCTGGAGAAGGTCCAGGCGGCCATCGAGGCACACGCCGCCCGGTCTCCGGCACTCAAGCGCGCGCTCTTCCGGTGGGCCATCGACGTGGGATTCCGTGCCGCCGAATCCAGGCTGGCCGGCACGGCGCCGGGTTCGCTGCTGCGCCTGGAGCACGGACTGGCCGAACGGCTGGTCCTGCGCAGGATCCGGGGGGCGCTCGGGGGGCGGATCACCACGACGTTCTGCGGCGGAGCGGCCACGCCCCTCCACGTCCATCGCTTCTTCCAGGCACTCGGCGTTCCCATCCAGGAGGCCTGGGGCCTCACCGAGACCTCGCCGGTCATCACGCTCAACGGGTACCTGCCGGGCCACATGAAGCTGGGATCGGTGGGCCGCCCCCTCCCCTCCTACGAGCTGCGCCTCGCCCCCGACGGGGAGCTCCTCGCGAAGGGACCGTCGGTGTTCATGGGGTACTGGAACAAGCCCGACCAGACCGCGGAGGCCTTCGACGGGGAGGGGTTCTTCCACACGGGCGACATCGGCACCATCGACGAGGAGGGGTTCGTCCACATCACCGACCGCAAGAAGGAGCTCATCATCACGGCCGGCGGCAAGAACATCGCACCACAACCCATCGAGAGCGCTCTCAAGGTCTCGCCCCTCATCGAGAACGCCGTCATCGTCGGCGATGGCCGCCCCTACGTGGTGGCGCTCCTGTCCCCGGCCCCCGATGCCCTTGCAGCCTGGGCCCGGTCACACGGCGAGAACCTCGAGGGGATCCACACGAACCCGGCCCTCCTGGAGGAGCTGGGACGGACAGTGAAGGAGGTCAACGGCCAGCTGGCCCGCTACGAGCAGATCAAGAGGTTCGCCATCGTGCCCGAGCCACTCTCGGTGGAGGGCGGCGAGCTCACTCCCACCCTGAAGGTCCGCCGGCGCACTGTCGCGGAGAAGTACGCCGGGCTCATCGAATCCCTGTACGCCTGAGATCCCGCCCTCCCGGCGGGCCTCACTCCCGGGGGCCGACCACGCAGAGGGTGTTGAGCCTGTTGCCGTCCAGGTCCTGGAAGTTCGCAGCGTGGAAGGCCACCACCCTCTCGAGATCATCGGTTCCCGGGGTCACGCGGCCGACCTCCTCCCGAGGTTCTCCGCGGCTCTCCTCACATCGTGGAGGACGTCCGGGTTACCCGACGGTGCTCCGCAGGGGCGAGCCCATCACATGGGCAGCACGAGCCTGCCGAGGGTCAGCGTCAGCACCGTGATGATCACCGCGGCGATGAGGTTCAGGCGGATCCCCTCCCGGAACAGGTCCGGCGCTGTCACGTGCCCGGACCCGATGACGATGGCGTTGGGCGGTGTGGCCACCGGAAGCATGAACGCGCACGAGCACGCCACGGTGGCGGGCACCATCAGCAGGTAGGGCGGGACCTCCAGTACCCTCGCCAGGGCCGCCATCACGGGCATGAGCAGGGTGGCGGTGGCCGTGTTGGAGGTGAGCTCGGTGGCCCCCATGGCCACCAGAGCGACCGCCAGGACCATCAGGGGCAGCGGAAGGACCGAGATCCCGTGGAGCCTGCCGGCAAGCCAGGTGTCCACGCCCACGGAGCTCACGGCGTCGGCCACGGCGAAGCCGCCGCCGAAGAGCAGCAGGACCCCCCACGGCACGCCGTGACGGATCTCCTCCCAGGTCACCAGGGGCCGCCGGTCCCCGCCACCGCCGGGAACCAGGGCCGCGAGGACCGCCGCTGCCACGGCGGGCACCGCGTCGCTGACCGTGCGGGGATCACTGAAGAGCTGCCCCCAGCCCGGGATCGAGAGGTTCCCGAAGGTCATGCCGGACCGGGTGATCCACGCCAGCGCCGTCACGCCGAAGAGCAGGGCGGCCCGGCGTTCCCGGGGGGCCATGGGCCCGAGCGCCAGCCGCTCCGACTCGAGGGTCTCCATCGCACCGGAATCCTTCCGCGAGAGGCCCCTGGACAGCAGCAGCCCCGCCACCGGGAGCATCAGCACCACCAGCGGGATCCCGAAGAGCATCCACCCCCCGAAGGTGAGGGGGGCGATCCCGGGAACCAGGCCGGGTGCCATGCCGGCCAGCACGAGGTTGGGCGGCGTCCCGATGAGCGTCCCGAGTCCTCCGATGGACGCACCGAAGGCCACGGCGAGGAAGAGCCGCATGCCGGCCCGTTCCTCCTCCATCCGGTCCACCACGCCCGCCGCGATGGGCAGCATCATGAGCGTGGTGGCGGTATTCGACAGCCACATGGAGAGGGTGGCCGTGGACAGGAGGAACCCCCACACCAGCCGCCGTGGCGAGGAACCGATCCGGTGGAGGATCCCCAGGGCGAGGCGCCTGTGGAGCCCCGACCGCTCCACGGCCAGGGCCAGCACGAAGCCGCCGAGGAAGAGGAAGACCATGTGCTCCGCGTAGTTGGGGGCCACGTCCCGGATCCCCCGCACGGACATGAGGGGGAAGAGCACCAGGGGAAGCAGGGAGGTGATCGCCAGGGGCACCGCCTCCGTGACCCACCAGACGGCCATCCAGGCGATGGCGGCCACCACCCGGAGCCCCAGGGCCCCCAGCTGGCCCGCGGGCAGGAGCAGTACCCCCAGGAAGAGGAGTGGGCCCACGATCCTGCCCCACAGCACCCTCGCCGGCCGTGGCTCCGTCCGTTCCGCTTCGCCCATGTGGCCCTCCCTTCCACCGGTCGCCATGCTTCGCCGGTCGTGGCTCACTCCACCGGCCACCGCCAGACCGCGAGGTCCAGCGTGCCGTTGTCCCGGAAGGTCACCCCCTCGGCCTCCAGCATGGCCCTCTGGAGCCCGGTGGGAAAGTCCGGCAGGCGGTCGGTGGAGCACCCTCCGGAGGCGTTCACCACCCGGTGCCAGGGTACATCCTCCGGGCACCTGTGGAGGATCCAGCCCACCGCCCGCGGGGAGAGGCGGCTCCCCAGCTCCGTGGCGATCTGGCCGTAGGTCATCACGCGGCCCCGGGGGATGCGGCGCACCAGGGCAAAGACCTCCTCCCGGAGGCCGTCACCCTCGCCCTGGAGATCCCCGTGGACACGCCCCGGCACACGGGAAGGGTACACCACGGCCCCGGCAGGCCGGAAGAAGGGTTCGTGGCACCCTTGTCATCTATCCAGAAGGAGGTTCCCCCCGGACGGCGAGCACACCCGGACACGGACCGGGGACGGCGTCCAGCCTCCCCCGGCCCGCGTGCCAGGAGGTCGGGGCCTCGTTGCAGCCGGAGTTACCCCGGCCAGGCAGGAAGAGCAGTTCCACCGACGTACCCCCCGCCGCCGGGATCCTGACGTCCTCGAAGGCAAGACCCAGCCCGGCGGGCACGCGGCAGGCGGGAATCCGCGGCGTGGCGCAGGCCCGGCCCCCCCGACCCCTGCCAGACCGGTCACTCTGAGCACCACCATCGAGACGGCCGTCCACGGCATCACCGTGAAGCGTGGCATCGGCATGCCCGGGGGAAGACCGGCGATCCGTAGGCTTGTACGTATGCTCAAATATCGATGTATGCTACACTCAAGCCGTGAACCGCAGTGATGCCACCGGCCTCCCCTCTGCCAGACGGAATGCCACCTGCGAGTCCTCCTGTGCCTGCGAGACTCCGGAACTCGCCCCCACCCCACCGGCCCGGGCTGGCGCCAGGTCGTTCAGGGTCGTGGGGCTCGACTGTTCCGAGGAGGTGGAGGCCCTCCGGCGGGAGGTGGGCCCCGTGTCGGGCGGCACGGACCGCCTGACCTTCGACCTCATGTCGGGCCTCATGCTGGTGGACGCCCCAGCGGACGAGGTCCCCGACGAGGCGATCCTCCAGGCCGTCCGCAGGGCGGGGTTGCGGGGCCTCGTGGAGGGTACGGCCGGGGAGGCCGGGCCCGGCTGGTGGAGCCGTCACGGACGTGCCGTCACCACGGCCGCGAGCGGAGCCCTCATCGTCGTGGGCCTCGGGTACCACGCCGCGGCCGCGGGCAGCCTGGCCCAGGCTCTCGGCCTCGCCCACGGTCCGGCTCCCGTGCCGCTGGCCAGCCGGATCGCCCACATGCTCGCCGCGATCACCGGGGCGTGGTTCATCGTGCCCAGGGCCATCAGGTCGGCCCGGTCGCTGCGCCCCGACATGAACCTCCTGATGACCGTGGCGGTGACCGGGGCCATGTTCCTGGGGGAGTGGCTGGAGGGCGCCACGGTGGCGTTTCTCTTCGCCGTCTCCATCCTGCTGGAATCGTGGAGCGTGAACAGGGCGCGCCGGGCCATCCGGAAGCTCATGGAGCTCACCCCTCCCGTGGCCCGTCTCCGCATGGAGGACGGCAGCGAGGTGGAGGTCCCGCCGGAATCCGTGGAGCCCGGCCAGACGGTGGTGGTCCACGCCGGCGAGCGGATCCCCCTGGATGGCGAGGTGGTGGAGGGCGCCTCCCTGGTGGACACCTCCTCTGTGACCGGGGAATCGAGGCCCGACACCGCCGAACCCGGAGGGCAGGTCTGGGCCGGGACCATCGCCCTGGACGGGACCCTCGCCATCCGCACCACCCGCCCCGCCAGCGACACCGTCCTGGCACGGATCATCCGCCAGGTGGCGGAGGCTGGGCGCCGGAGGGCCCGGAGCGAGAAGTGGGTGGATCGTTTCGCCCTCGTCTACACGCCTGCGGTGTTCGCGGCAGCCCTCCTCACGGCCGTCCTGCCGCCCCTGCTCGGCCTCGGCGCCTGGAGCGTGTGGATCTACAGGGCGCTCGTCCTGCTGGTCATCGGGTGCCCCTGCGCACTGGTCATCTCCACACCCGTCAGCGTGGTGGCCGGGCTGGCGGCCGCGGCACGCCACGGCGTCCTCGTGAAGGGGGGCGACCTCCTGGAGATCCCGGCCCGCCTCGTGACCGTGGCCCTGGACAAGACGGGCACGCTCACCGCCGGCCGGCCCACCGTGGAGGAGGTGATCCCCTGCCCGGACCACACCGCACCCGAGGTCCTCGCCGTTGCGGCGGCCCTGGAGCTCCGGAGCGGGCATCCCCTGGGCGCCGCCATCGTGGAGGCGTGCCGCGAGCACGGACTGGAGCCCCTCCCTGCAGGAGAGGTCCGCGCCCTTCCGGGCCGGGGCGTGGAGGGAACCGTGGAGGGTCGGGCAGCGTGGCTGGGCTCCCACAGGCTCCTGGAGGAGCGTGGCCAGGAGACCCCCGAGAACCACGAGAAGATCCGGCGGCTCGCCCGGGGTGGACGGACCGTGGTGGTGGTGGGCCGGGACGATCACGTCTGCGGCCTCATCGCCCTGGGGGACGCACCCCGTCCCGAGGCCGCGGCCGCGGTGAGGGAGCTCAAGGCCCTGGGCATCGAACACGTGGCCATGCTCACCGGGGACAACCGGGAGACCGCCGAGGAGGTGGCCCGGATCGTTGGAATCCGCGAGGTCCACGCCGGACTCCTGCCCGAGGACAAGGTGGACCGGCTCGGCAAGCTGCGGGACAACGGCCCCCTGGCCTTCGTGGGCGACGGCATCAACGACGCGCCGGCCCTGGCCCTGGCCGACCTGGGCATCGCCATGGGCGGCGCCGGCACGGACGCCGCCATCGAGACCGCCCACGTGGCGCTCATGTCCGACGATCTGGCCAAGATCCCCTGGCTCGTCCGGCACTCCCGCAGGGTCCTGGCCATCATCCGGGCCAACATCGCCTTCGCCCTGGGCATCAAGGCCCTGTTCGTGGTCCTGACCTTCACCGGCCACGCCTCGCTGTGGGCTGCCATCGCCGCCGACATGGGCGCCTCCTTCCTCGTGATCGCCAACGGTCTGCGCCTCCTTGGAAGCACTCGGAACTGACAACCTGGAACCGCACACCATCGCGGGGTTCGAACAGAGGGAGGCTGGTGCGTTGCTTTCAACGTGCGTGGGCACGAGAGATACGGTGGCATCGGCGCGTGTCTTGCCCCGAGGTCGAAGGTCCGTCCATGCCGTGGAGGCCGATTCCTGGAGCGCAGACCTCGGTCCGCAGGGACCATCATCCGTCCCCATCCTCCTGCGACCCGGTGGAATGCGGGCCTGCGCCCGCGCTCCATGGGTCCCGGCCCGACGGCGGTGAACGGCGGCGCAACAACCTCGAAGGGGAGCCGCCCGCCATTCCTGGCCGGACCGCTCAGTCTGCCTGGGCCTGGTACAGGTGCACGTCGGCCTGGGGATACGGGATGGAGCACCCGGCCCCCTCGAGGCCCTCCTTGATGGCCTGGAGCAGCGCGAAACGGACATCCCAGTAGTCCTCCGGCCGGCACCACGGACGGACCACCAGGTTCACCGAGGAGTCACCCAGCTCCCCCACCGCCACCTGGAGCGGCGGATCGGCCAGCACCCGCGGTTCGGCCGCCACCACCGCCTCGATGGTCTCCCTGGCCCTCCGGATGTCGTCGTCGTAGGAGATCCCGATCTCCAGGTCAACGCGGCGGGCCTCGTTGGCGGTGTAGTTCTTGATGGTGGCCCCGTAGATCTGTGAGTTGGGCACCGTGATGCGCACGTTGTCGGGGCTGTCCAGGGCGGTGCTGAAGATCCCGATCTCCCGGATCACGCCGGTGTTGCCCCCGGCCTCCACGAAGTCACCGAGCTTGAAGGGCCGGAAGATGAGCAGCATGACCCCGGCGGCGAAGTTCGAGAGCGTTCCCTGCAGCGCGAGGCCGATGGCCAGTCCCGCGGCACCGAGGATGGCCACGAAGGACGCCGTCGGGATGCCGAAGAGCCCCAGGACGGCAATTCCCACCAGGGCCAGCAGGACGTAGTACACGAGGCTCCCGAGGAAAGGAACCAGGGTCGGATCGGTCCGGGACCTCTCGAGCCCCTTCCGGGTCAACCTCCTGGCCCAGCTCGCGAGGACCCTGCCGATGACGAGCACGGCCACCGCCCCCACCACCCGGAGGCCCCAGGTGGTCATGAAGGTGACGAGCGTGTCGAGGAACGCGGAGGGATCTGGCATGGATGCATCCTTTCTGTCACGGCCCCAATGTGCCCCGAAGCCGGGGGGCCGGGTGCAGAGGGGCGGGCTGTCGTCTGTTTCGGACCCTGGCATGATACAGGGTCTCGAATCGTGGTGCAATACACTCCACTCACCGATCCCGGACCCCCCGAACCCCGCGGGTCACCGGATCCTGGCCGCTCCGGGGACCCTCCGTGGGCCGCGCTCCCACGGGACCTGTCACAGATTTGAGTCTTCTCTCATCAGAAGTGGACCAGAAAGGCTTGACATCGTCCTTCGAAACCCCTATATTCCTTTTGGCACTCGATGGTCTCGAGTGCTAAACCAGGGAAACAACCCGAAAGGAGAGAGGAACATGCAGATCAAGCCTCTGTACGACCGGGTCCTTCTGAAGCGGATCGAGCCGCAGGAGGAGATTCGTGGCGGGATCATCATCCCGGACACCGCCAAGGAGAAGCCGCAGGAGGCCGAGGTGGTCTCCGTGGGCGACGGGAAGCTGGACGAGGACGGCAAGCGGGTGCCCATGACCGTGAAGAAGGGCGACCGCGTGCTCATCGGCAAGTACTCCGGCACCGACATCAAGATCGACGACGACGAGTACACCATCGTCCGCGAGGATGAGATCCTCGCGATCATCGAGAAGTAAGGGAGGCCACCATGGCTGGAAAGCAGATCATCTACTCCGAGGAAGCACGTCAGAAGATCCTCACCGGCATCAACAAGCTGGCCGATGCCGTGAAGGTCACCCTGGGCCCCAAGGGCCGCAACGTTGTCATCGACAAGAAGTTCGGTTCCCCCACCATCACCAAGGACGGCGTGACGGTGGCCAAGGAGATCGAGCTGCCCGAGCCGCTGGAGAACATGGGCGCCCAGATGGTGCGCGAGGTGGCGTCCAAGACCTCCGACGTGGCCGGTGACGGCACCACCACCGCGACGGTGCTGGCCCAGGCCATCTACCGCGAGGGCATCAAGAACGTGACCGCCGGCGCCAACCCCATGGAGCTCAAGCGCGGCATCGACGAGGCCGTGAAGCGCGCCGTTGCGACCGTCAAGGAGATCGCCAAGCCCGTCGAGGGCGACGCCATCGCCCACGTGGCGACCATCTCCGCCAACAACGACTCCGAGATCGGCGAGATCATCAAGGAGGCCATGGAGAAGGTCGGCAAGGACGGCGTGATCACCGTGGAGGAGGCCAAGGGCCTCGAGACCACCCTCGAGGTTGTCGAGGGCATGCAGTTCGACCGCGGCTACCTCTCCCCCTACTTCGTGACCGACGCCGAGCGGATGGAGGCGGTCCTGGAGAACGCCAAGATCCTGATCTTCGAGAAGAAGATCTCCTCCATGAAGGACCTCCTGCCCATCCTGGAGAAGGTGGCCCAGCAGGGCAAGCCCCTCCTGATCATCGCCGAGGACGTGGAGGGCGAGGCCCTGGCGACCCTGGTGGTCAACAAGCTGCGCGGCACCCTCAACGTCTGCGCCGTGAAGGCCCCGGGCTTCGGTGACCGGCGCAAGGCCATGCTCGAGGACATCGCCATCCTCACCGGCGGCAAGATGATCTCCGAGGACCTCGGCATCAAGCTCGAGAACGTCCAGTGGGAGGACCTCGGCACCGCCAAGAAGATCGTGGTCACCAAGGACGACACCACCGTCGTGGTGGACGACGACGATCCCAGGAAGCAGGAGGCCGTCCTCGGCCGCGTGCAGCAGATCAAGAAGCAGATCGAGGAGACCACCTCGGACTACGACCGCGAGAAGCTCCAGGAGCGGCTCGCCAAGCTCGTGGGCGGCGTGGCCCAGATCCAGGTGGGTGCCGCCACCGAGACCGAGATGAAGGAGAAGAAGGCCCGCGTCGAGGACGCGCTCCACGCCACCAAGGCGGCCGTGGAGGAGGGCATCGTCCCCGGCGGCGGCGTGGCGCTGCTCCGTGCCATGGACGCCGTGGAGACGTACATGGAGGAGGCCACCGGCGACGTGCGCACCGGTGCCAAGATCCTCCTCCGCGCCCTGGAGGAGCCCACCCGCCAGATCCTCACCAACGCCGGTGTGGAGGAGGCCGCGGTGATCGTGCGCGAGATCCGCTCCAAGGGCGGCAACCAGGGCTACGACGCCAACGTGGGCGAGATCGTGGACATGATCAAGGCCGGCATCATCGACCCGGCCAAGGTCACCAAGAACGCCCTGCAGAACGCCTCGTCCATCGCGGGCCTGCTGCTCACCACCGAGGCGATGGTGTGCGAGATCCCCGAGGACAAGCCCGAGGCACCCGCCGCCGGCGGTGGCATGGGCGACATGGGCATGTACTGATCCGATCGGGTTTCGCAGCAGTCCGAGCTGCACACGCCCGGGGCTCCGGCCCCGGGCTTTTCTGTTGGTGAGGATGCACGGAGGCGAAGGGGTGAAGACGTCCCCCACCCACCCGGGGAGCAGGAGCGCAGGGGCGAGGGGGAGAAGCCCGGAGAGGCCGGCGTGCGGAGGGGCGTCCTGACGTCCTGACCTCCTCATCCTCCTTCGTTGCACGTTTCACGAACGGAGCGGCCGGGTGGGCATCCCACCCGATCGCGCTCCCCCCCGTTCCTGCCGCCGGTCCCGGCCCCCGGGTCCTCAGCCGGCGGGGCCGGCACCCGCCACCCGGTCGAGCAGCTGCTCCCAGGCGTCGATGGCGGGCCCCCACCGGAGCCGCGGGGCCCGCTCCAGGGCGAGCCGGCGGAGGCGCTCCCCCTCCCCCCCCAGGGCGGCAGCCATGACCGCGGCCAGCCCCTCCGGGTCGTGGACCGGCGCGTGGAGTGCGGCACCCCCCGCCACCTCCCGGAGCACGGGAAGGTCGCTGGCCACGCACGGGGCGCCGCAGCAGATGGCCTCGGCCAGCGGCAGCCCGAAGCCCTCGGCCTCGCTGGGCAGCACGAAGAGCTCCGCGTGGCGCAGCAGCTCCACCGCCTCGGCGTCCGGCACGTAGCCCGGCAGGTGGATCCGGTCGCGGTGGGGCGAGGCCGCGATCCGCGGCAGGATCTCGCGGAGCCCCCACCCGTGCCCCCCCGCCAGCACCAGGTCCGGCGTGGCGGAGTCCCGCTCCACCAGGATCTCCCAGGCGGCCACCAGGTCCGGGATCCCCTTGCGGGGCTCCAGCGTCCCCAGGTGCAGGATGTAGGGCCGGCCGGCCGCGTGGCGGGACCGGGGACCCTGCGGGTCGCTGCCGGGGCCCGGCGGCGTGTACCGGTCGGAGACCCCGTTGGGGATCACGGCGAGCCGCTCCTCCACCCACGGCAGCACGGCCACGAGCTCGTCGCGGGTGGCCCGGGAGACCGCCACCACGGCCGCGGCCTCCGCGAGCGAGCTCTCCAGGTAGGCGTTGAACACGAACCGGTTCACCAGCGTGTGGCGGTGGGGCAGGGTCCTCGGCGTCAGGTCGTGGACCACCACCACGGAGGGCACGGGGTTCCGCCGGGGCGCCAGGGCCAGGCTCCCCACGAAGACCGCAGCCCCCGCCCGCTCGAGCTGCCGGGGCAGCAGCCACCGCAGCCAGAGCGTCCCCGGCACCCGTGCGCGCGCCGGGGCCGCCACCGCCACGCCGGCCTCCCGGAGCTCCTCGGGGGCTTCGAGCTCCGCCTGGGCGGCCAGCTCCACGGTCCACCGGCCACGCCGGGCCAGCCCGCCGGCCACGGCGAGGGTCCAGGTGCCCACGCCGGTGCGGGGTCCCAGCAACGCCCTCCCGTCGAAGACCGCCTTCAGCGGCACCGCGCGGCGCTCCCGGCCCGGAGGGGTGTCCCGTCCATGGGTTCATCGTACCCCGGACCGGTGACGTACAATCCCCCCATGACCCGCGACCCCCGCCAGCAGAGACTCCAGGAGCCGTCCGGGAGCGCCCCGGCCGGCGGTGAGACCGCGGCGCTGGAGGGCGTGGTCCGGCGCATCCTGTTCACCAACGAGGAGAACGGCTGGGCGGCGGTCCGCCTGGAGACGGACGACGGCGACCGGTTCACGGCCGTGGGCACGCTGCTGGGCGTCCGGGAGGGCGATCGCCTCCGCCTCTCCGGCCGGTGGAAGCGGCACGAGAAGTTCGGACGGCAGCTGGACGTGGCCTCCTTCGTCCACGTGGCGCCCACCACCCGGAAGGGCCTGGAGGCGTTCCTGGCGTCGGGACGTCTCCCGGGGATCGGACCCGCCCTGGCGAAGCGGCTGGTGGGCGCCTTCGGCCTGGACACCCTGGAGGTCCTGGACCGGGAGCCCGAACGGCTCACCGAGGTCCCCGGCATCGGCCCCAGGACCGCGGAGAAGGTGGTCAGGGCCTGGCAGGACGCGCGGACCATCCGCCAGGTGATGGTGTTCCTCCTGTCCCACGGTATCTCGCCCGGTGTGGCCGCCAAGGTCCACAGGCGGTACGGGGCCTCGGCGCTGGACGTGGTCCGGGAGAACCCGTACCGGCTCGCCGACGAGGTCTTCGGGGTGGGCTTCGCCACCGCCGACCGCATCGCCAGGAGCCTGGGGATCCCCAGGGACGCCCCCCAGAGGCTCGAGGCCGGCCTCGTCTACGCGCTCCAGGAGGCCGCCGGCGACGGCCACGTGTTCCTGCCCCGCGACCGCCTCCTGGAGCAGGCGGCCAGCCTCCTGGAGGTGGACCCGGAGGCCCTCGAGGAGCCCCTGGACGAGCTGGAGCGGAGGATGCGGGTGGTGGTGGAGCGGCCGCCGGAGCCCCCCGCCATCTTCCTCCCCCGGCTCCACGCGGCCGAGGTGGAGGTGGCCCGTCAGGTCCGGCTCATCCTGGAGTCCCCCGCCCCGGCCGTGACGGACCGCGGGGAGCACGCGATCCGGTGGTTCGAGCGCCGCTCCGGCCTCACCCTCGCGGAGGCGCAGCGGCGGGCCCTGGCCGCGGTGGTGACCGAGAAGGCACTGGTGGTGACGGGGGGGCCCGGCACCGGGAAGACCACGCTGGTCCAGGGCGTCACGGCCATCTTCGGCGCCAAGGGGCGCCAGGTGGAGCTGGCCGCCCCCACGGGCCGGGCCGCGAAGCGCCTGGCCGAGGCCACCGGCCTCCCGGCGCGGACCATCCACCGGCTCCTGGAGTTCAACCCCGCCACCCGCGCCTTCGCCCGGAGCCGGGAGAACCCCATCCAGGCGGAGCTCCTGGTGGTGGACGAGGTCTCCATGCTGGACGTGGAGCTGGCCGCGGCCCTCTTCGCCGCGGTGCCCCCGGCCTGCCGGGTCCTCCTGGTGGGGGACGCCGACCAGCTGCCCTCCGTGGGGCCCGGGAGCGTGCTGGCAGACCTCATCGCCTCCGGTGCCCTCCCGGTGGTCCGCCTGGAGCACATCTTCCGTCAGGCGGCAGCGAGCCGCATCGTGCTCAACGCCCACCGGGTCAACCACGGCAGGATGCCCGAGCTTCCCCGCCCCGGAGAGGACTCGGACTTCTTCTTCGTGGAGCGGGACGACCCCGCGGCCCTGGCCCGCACGGTGGGCGAGCTCGTGGCCGAGCGAATCCCGCGATCCTTCGGCCTGGACCCGGTGGACGACGTGCACGTTCTGGCCCCCATGCACCGGGGGGAGGCCGGCGTGGCGGCCCTCAACACCCTCCTGCGCGCCCGGCTCAACCCGGGCGGCGGCCCCGAGCTCATCGTGGGCTCCCGGAGCTTCCGGGCCGGTGACAAGGTGATGCAGATCCGCAACAACTACGAGCTCGAGGTGTTCAACGGCGACCTGGGCCGCGTGGTCTCCGTGGACCCCGCCGAGCGGACCCTCATCGTCCTCTTCGACGGCCGGCCGGTGCAGGTGCCCACCGAGGGGCTGGACGACCTCGTGCCGGCCTACTGCTCCACCATCCACAAGGCCCAGGGATCGGAGTTCCCCGCGGTGGTGATCGCGCTCCACCACTCCCACCACATCATGCTGGAGCGCAACCTGCTCTACACCGCCATCACCCGGGGCAAGCGCCTGGTGGTGGTGGTGGGCAGCCGCCGCGCACTCCAGCGGGCGGTGTCCAACGCCACCCAGCGCCGCCGCCACACGCGCCTGGCCGAGCGGCTCGCCAATCCCCGGAGGTAGCCACCCTGCGGGGTGCTGCTACCATCGCAGCGTGGACGATGGACGGATCCTCATCGTGGACGACGAGCCCGGGGTGCGCAAGGTCCTCTCGCGGATCCTGGAGGGCGCGGGGTACGAGGTGGAGGAGGCCGAGGACGCCTTCCAGGCCCTGGACCGCCTGGACGCCTCCCCCCCCGATGCCGTCCTCCTGGACCTCAAGATGCCGGGCATGGACGGCCTGGGCCTCGTGGAGAACCTCCGCCAGCGGGGGATCGGCGTGCCCGTGGTGGTGCTCACGGGCCACGGCACCGACCTCACCGCCCGGGAGTGCCTGGAGGCCGGTGTGGCGGCCTACCTCACCAAGCCCCCGGACCGCTCCGAGCTGCTGCTGGCCATGCGCGGCGCCGTGGCCCAGGGCCGCCTGGCCCGGGAGGGGAGCCACCGCGAGGAGCCCCCGCCGCTGCTGGGCGACAGCCTTCCCATGCGGCGCCTCCGGGAGGAGATCGCCCGGGTGGCCGCCTCCACCGCCACGGTCCTGGTCCAGGGCGAGTCGGGCACCGGCAAGGAGCTGGTGGCCCGGCGGCTCCACCACCTCTCCGGCCGCGCCCGGGAACCCTTCATCCGGGTGAACTGCGCCGCCATCCCCGAGGAGCTCATCGAGTCCGAGCTCTTCGGCCACGAGAAGGGCTCCTTCACCGGGGCCCACCGGCGCCAGGTGGGCAAGTTCGTCCAGGCGGACGGCGGCACCATCTTCCTGGACGAGGTGGGCGACATGTCCCTCAAGACCCAGGCCAAGGTCCTCCGGGTGCTCCAGGACGGCGAGGTGGAGCCGGTGGGGGCGGGAACGCCCTTCCGGGTGGACGTCCGGGTCATCGCGGCCACCAACCGGGACCTGGCGAAGGACGTCTCCGAGGGCCGCTTCCGGGAGGACCTGTACTACCGGCTGGCCGTGCTCCTGATCCGGACCCCCCCGCTCCGCGAGCACCCCGAGGACATCCCGCTGCTGGTGGAGCACTTCACGGCGGCCTTCTGCGAGGAGTACAACCGGCGCCCCAGGAGCTGGTCGGACGAGGCCCTGGCCCAGCTGTCCGCCTACCACTGGCCCGGCAACGTCCGCGAGCTCCGGAACGTGGTGGAGCGGGCGGTGATCATGGAGCTCGACGACGTGATCCGGAGGGTGGACCTGGTCCCCGTCCCGGGGTCCGGTGGCATCGACCACCTGCTGGCCGCCCCCACCCTCTCGGAGTTCCAGAAACGTGCGGAGCGCGCCTACATCCTCCATCACCTGGAACGCAACAACTGGAACGTGGCGGCCACGGCCCGGGCCATCGGCACGCCGCGCTCGAACCTCTACAAGAAGATGCAGGCCTACGGCATCCAACGGGAGAACCCATGAGCCACGAGAAGCTGACCCTCGACGAGATGACCCGGGCCGGAGCCCACCAGAAGGGGCATTTCCGGCTGTCCTCCGGCCTCCACTCGGGGGACTACCTCCAGTGCGCCCTCTACCTGGCGGACCCCCGCCGGGCGGAGCGGGCCGGCCGCCTGCTGGCCGGGGGCATCCGGGACCTTGGCGTGGAGCCCGGCCTGGTGGTGTCCCCCGCGCTGGGGGGCCTCATCATCGGCCACGAGGTGGCCCGGGCCCTGGGCCTGCCCTTCATCTTCACCGAGCGCCAGGGTGGGGAGATGACCCTCCGGCGCGGCTTCGCCGTGGCCCCGGGCGAGCGCATCGTCGTCGTGGAGGACGTGGTCACCACCGGGAAGTCGAGCCGCGAGGTGATCCGCGTTCTGGAGGAGGCCGGGGGCAGGGTCGTGGCCATGGCGTCCATGGTCAACCGCTCCGGCAGGGACGACCCCTTCGAGCCCCTCCCCTTCCACGCCCTGCTCGCTGTGGACTTCCCCACCTGGGATCCCGGGGAATGCCCGCTGTGCGCGCAGGGTGTCCCCATCGAGAAGCCCGGCTCCCGGCCCGTGTCCTGAGCCGGCGGCGGGCTCCGCCGTCCACGGGGGGCCACGCCTCACCTGTCCCGGGACAGCACCTCGAAGGGGACGCGGACGATCTCGCCGTCCGCGTCCACGAGGGTCAGGACGTGGGGGCCGGGCGCCGGGGCGGCGGCCAGGCGGTGCTCTCCGCGGGTCTCGCCCAGGAAGCGCCCGTCCAGGTGCCAGAAGATCCGGGCACCCGGGCGCCGGTGGGTGGCCTCGAAGACGGTCCGGCCCACGGACCCGTCCAGCTCCACCGGCACCCAGATCCGGCTGCCGGGAACGGGCCGGATGCACGACATGGCCCGGGGGGCACCGGCCAGCGGGCCCGTCCGGCAGTCGGGCCGAACGGGAGGCAGGGGCGGGACGCCGGGGTGCCGGCGGCGGTAGTACCACTCCATGGCGGGCGGCAGGACGAAGCGGCTCACGGTCCGGATGGCCGACACGGGCTCGCACCCGCCGTGGACCTGCCACTGCCCCGTGGCGTCCAGGTGGACCAGCCGGCACCACGGGCAGACGCGGACCTCCCGGGCAGCCAGGGGAGCCAGGATCTCCCGCCGGCCCACGCAGTCGGGCCCCGCCGGGAAGCCGCTGGCCGTGCAGACGGTGACGGTGCTGAGCTCCGCGAGGGGTGCCTCGAACCAGCCGTCCCGGGGCAGGAGGCCGAAGACGTCGAAGAGGATGGGGGCCGCTGCGGCATGGCCCGTGAGTCCCGGCCGCCCCTCGCCGTCGGCGTTCCCCACCCACACGCCCACCACGTGACGCGGGGTCACCCCCACGGCCCACGCATCCCGGTGCCCCCAGCTGGTCCCCGTCTTCCACGCGATCCTCCGGGAGGACGCGAAGCTCCTCCAGGCTGCCTCCACGCCGGGCCGTTCCACCTCGAGCAGCGCGCGCAGCGTCTCGAAACAGGCCCCGGCGCCCGGGAGGAGCTCCCCGGGGCCTGGCCGCGGCTCCTCCGGGACGCCACCGGCCTCCCTCCACACCAGGGGCCGGAAGACAGGGCCCTCCCCCGTCTCCAGGCCCTCGAAGCGGTTCACGGTCCGCGCCAGGCCCGCGTACATGCCCGTCACGTCCAGCAGGGTGGCCTCGGCACCTCCCAGGATCAGGGTGAGCCCATAGTGGTCCGCCGGGCGGTTCAACGTGGTCATGCCCAGGGCCCGAAGCTCCTCCCAGAAGCGGTCCACTCCGTGTTCCCGCAGCATCCGGACGGCGGGGACGTTGAGCGACCGGGCCAGCGCCTCGGCCGCAGGCACCGCCCCCGACCAGGTGTGGTCGTAGTTCTCCGGGGCGTATCCCCCGATGCGGGTGGGCACGTCGGGAATCAACTGGGTGGGCAGGACCTCCCCGGCCTGGAGCATCTCCGCGTAGAGGAAGGGCTTGAGGATGCTCCCCGTGCTCCGCGGCGCGGTGACAACGTCCACCCATCCCCCGTGCTCCGGGGCATCCGGACCCCCGGTGTTCCCCACCCAGGCCAGGATGCGCCCCGTCTCCACCTCGGCCACCAGCACCGCGGCGTTGTGGACCCCGTTGCCCGCCAGGACCCGTCCGCGGCGGCGGACCACGGTGGTGGCCCGCTCCTGGAGGCCGCGGTCCAGGGTGGTCGCCACGCGGGCACCCTCCCGCCCCGCCGCTGCCGTGGCCCGGGCCAGCAGGTGGGGGGCCAGGGCCGGCAGGGGCAGTGGCCGGGCCGGCAGGGGCTCCGACAGGGCCAGCCGCCAGGTCCCGTCGTCCAGGTCTCCCGCGGCGTGCAGCCGGTCGAGGAGGGCGTTCCGCCGGGCCAGGAGCCGGTCCCTCCCCCGCCCCGGATGGATGAGGGACGGCGCGTTGGGCAGCACGGCCAGGGTGGCCGCCTCCGCCCAGGTGAGGTGGTCGGGGTCCCGCCCGAAGTACCGCCAGGCTGCGGCCTCGAGCCCCACCACGTTGCCACCGAAGGGTGCGTGGCCGGCCCAGAGGGCGAGGATGCGGTCCTTGGAGGCCGCGAGCTCCAGCCGGAGGGCCAGGACGGCCTCGACCACCTTCTCCCCTACCGTCCGGCGCCGGGCACCGCGGGCGAGCCGCACCACCTGCTGTGTGATGGTGGAGCCGCCGCTCACCACGCGGCCCGCCCGAAGGTTCTGGAGGAGGGCCCGCCCCACCGCCAGGGGGTCCACCCCCGGATGCCACCGGAAGCGGCGGTCCTCGAAGAGGATCACGCAGCGGGCGACGCGCTTCGGGACCCGCGGCGAGGGCTCGAAGCGCCACTGGCCATCGGCCGCGATGCCGGCCGACAGCAGCCGGCCCTCCCGGTCCAGCAGGACGGTGGACAGGGGATCGTCGAACCGGACCACGGGAACCGCGACCACGAACAGCAGGGCCGCCGCCAGGGCTCCGCCTGCCAGGCGCGCCATCCGGCTCCGCCACCGCCCCCCGGACGCGGGCGGGCCGCCGGCTCCTTGCCGCCGCGGCATGACCCTACTCGCCGTCCTCCCCGCCGCCGGGGCGGACCACCTCCACCCACCGGCCCGGGAGACGGGCGTTGATCCGGGCGTCGTACATGGCCTCGGCCTGGATCACCGGGAGCCAGAAACGTCCCTCGTAGCTGGCGTTCACGCGGACCTCGAAGGTCCGTTCCTCGCCCTCCCCCAGCGAGAAGAACAGGTGGACCCTGTCGTCCCGCACGTCGCGGTGCTCTCCCGCGACCCCGCTCTCCCCGCCGGCGAGACGGGCGTTGCGGATCTCCCACCCGGAGGCCACCGGCACCGTGAGCGCCACGTTCTCGTAGGGACCCCTGCCCCCGGTGTTGGTGACCGTGACCCGGATGGTGAGGTCCGTGCCCTGTGGCAGCCGTCCGGGGTCCATGGGGGTGCCGTCCGCGCCCTCCCAGGCCACCTCCAGGGTCATGCCCTGGGCCGAGGGCCGTTCCCTTCCGGGAACCGGCAGGCCCGACAGGACCAGGCGGGGGTAGAGGACACCATCGCCCCTGTTGCGGACCGAGAGCGACGGGGACCCGCCGCCACCGGGGAGGGGAAGCTCACGGCGCCACAGGGCGCTGGAGGTGGTCACCTCGTGGGGGGCGCCGCCGTCCCAGGACCAGGAGAACTCCTGGCCCCCGCCGCCCGCCGCCCGGGCCATGGCCACCAGGGCCCACGCCGTGGCCTGGGTGTTGAGCGGCCTGAGGCCGGACAGCGCCCGGGACAGGCGCTGCACCAGCGGCTCGGCCTCGGCACGCTCTCCCATGAGCACCAGGCTCTCCAGCACCATGGCCTCGTCACGGAGCTCCGATCCGAAGGTGCCCCCCAGCTCCCGGTACTCCGGGAACTCCATGGGCAGGCCCCGGGCGAGTCCGCGGGCGGCCTCGGGCCGGCCCGCCAGCTGGTAGGCCGCCGCCAGGCGCCACGCCGCAGCGGGGGCCAGGTGCTCCGTCTCCAGCAGCCGGTTCATGGCACCGGGCTCCGGGGCCCCGGCGAGGGCCAGGGTGAAGAGGCGGTAGGCCTGCACGAGCTGCGAGCGGTCCAGGCCCGTGATCCAGCTCCGGGCCCTCTCCGACTGGTAGGCCCTCCACCGGCCCAGCATCTCGGCCGGCACCACGTACCCGGCCCTCCGGGCCTCCAGCAGGAAGTGGCCCACCCACGAGCTCACCCACTCGTCGGACACCCCGGTCCGGCCGCCGGCGAAGCCCCCGGAGGCCACCGGCCAGAGGGAGAAGCCACCCTCCGGGGTCTGGAAACCCCTCAGGCGCTGGATGCCCGCGCGCACGTTGTTCTCGAGGCTCTCCAGGGTCCCCGGCGAGAGGTCCACAACCCGCGCCAGCGCCAGCTGGGCGAAGGCCGCCGAGGTGGTCTGCTCCGAGCAGCCGTAGGGGTACCGGACCAGGTACCCCAGGCGCCGGCCCAGGTCCATGGGGGGCATGGAGGAGACCTCCAGCACGGCGGCGCCGGTGCCCGGCAGCCCGGGAACCTCCACCTCCGGCTCCCAGGACTCTCCGGGCTGGAGCACCGAGCTCGAGACGTCCACGACGGGAAGTGCCGGGGACCTCACGTCCATCTCCACGAACTGGCGGCTCACGTCGCCGCCGCCGCGGGCCACGATCACCACGTTCCCCGTGCCGGGGGTCTCGCCCGCGGCCACGCGGAAGAACACCTGCCGGTCTCCGGGCCCATCGAAGTCCAGGAGCCGACGGGACGGTCCCCGGAGCGCCAGGGCGCCGGAGGCCGCCACCTCCACCTCCACCCGGTCCACGCCATCCTCCATGACGAAGACCGACACGGGCAGGGTGACGGTCTCGCCGGGCCCCAGGACCCGGGGCAGGGTGCCGAGCACCATCACCGGCTTGCGCACGGTCACCCGGGCCTCGGCGGACCCGAAGGCGCGGCCGGCACCGGCCACGGCCATGACCCGTACGGCGCCCACGTAGGCCGGGATCTCCACCTCGTGGGTGGCGCGGGCCCCGGCCGCCAGCCGGAAGGGTCCCAGGAAGCGCACCAGCGGCGGGAAGCGGTTGGCCCGTTCCCGGTTGGGCCGGACGGTCCCCTCCCCGTCGCCGCCCACGGCCAGGAGGCGCTCCAGCACGCCGCTGTAGGCACCGGCCACCTGGTCGTAGAGGTCCCAGGTCTTCACCCCCAGCGCCTCCCGCCGGTAGAAGGCCCTCCACGGATCCGGCGTCCGGAAACCCGTGACCCCCAGGAGGCCCTCGTCCACCACCGCCACCGTGTAGACCATGGGCCGGCCCGTGGCCTCGGACACCCCGAACCGCGCCACGCCCTCGGGTTGGAAGACCTCCGGCACGTGGAGCACCGGCTCCAGGTGCGTGCCGGGATCCTCCACCCGGATCGGGATCACGCCGTACATGCGGATGGGCAGGTCGTTGTCCGCGGAGAGGTGGGGCTGGACGAAGGTCACGTGGACGTAGATGTTCGGGGCCATCTCCGGGGTCACCCGGAAGGCGTGGCGGACCGTCTCCCCCGTACCCTCGATCCATTCGGTGGCCAGGACACCCGTGGCGGACTCGAGGCTCACCAGCCCCCTGCCGGAGGCCGACGTGGGGACGGTGACCACGGCCTCGTCACCCGGATGATAGACCTCGCGGTCGGACCCCAGGGCGAGCATGGCCGCGTCCGCCGTGACCTCCGGGCCGCCCCGGCCGGCCCAGCCGGGCCAGTCCACGTAGACCACACGCCCCGCCCTGTGGCCCCCATCCATGTCCTCCACCAGCACCAGGAACCGGCCCCATTCGGGCGAGTCGATGCGGAAGGTCCAGCTGCCCTGACCGTCGGCGAGGTCCACCTCCGCGGTCTGGATGGGCCGCACCTCACGGGAGGCCACGAAGTCGGCGAGGTCGTCGCCGTCCTTCTCCCACCACCAGCGCCACTCCAGCTTGAAGACCTTCACCCGGACCCTGGTCCCCGGCCGCAGGTCGCCCCCCGGGCCCACCGCCACCAGGTGCATCCTGTGGTCCCGGTCCGTGAGCAGCATCCCCCGGGCCGCGTCGCCCTCGGGCATCAGGAGGCCCACATAGGTTCGCCACGGTGAGTACAGCGTCTGGAAGTACTCGGTGCTGGCCGCGCCACCGGGCTCGAAGACCCTGGCCTCCAGGTCCACACGGAGCAGGCCCGGCGCCACACCGTCCACCGGCAGCTCCCGGGACACCCTGGCCCTCCCGTCGTGGTCCAGCCGTCCCTCGAAGACCGGGACCTCCTCGGGCTCGAAGCTCCGCGTGGGGTCGTCGAAGGTGTAGGCCGCGTACCGCTCGAAGGTGGTCGCCGTGGACCGCAACGTGGCCCCGACGGTGGCCTTGAGCTCCCGCGCCACGGCCCCGTGGAGCCACGCGGCGGAGAGGGTGCCCCGGAGGACCGGGTCGTCCCCCGTCACCATGTCCCGGTCCAGGTCGAGCGAGAGGTCCAGGCGGTTCGGCCGGATCGTCTCGACCCGTACGGTCCTCCGGAAGGTGGCGCCCCCCACGGTCACCACGGCGTGGTAGCTCCCCGTGGGCGCGTCCGGCCCCGTGGCCAGCTCGAAGGCGTAGAAGCCGTCCATGCCCTCCGTCCGGGTCTCGGACGACACCAGCTGCCCGGAGGGATCCCGGAACTCCAGCCGCACCGGGTGGTCCGGGGGCAGCCGGCCCTCCGGGTCGAAGAGCACGAAGGTCAGGTGGATGGCGTCCCCAGGCCTCCAGACGCCCCGCTCCCCGTAGAGGAAGCCCCGGATCCCGCGGGCCACCTCCGCGCCCGCCACGTCGAACCGGCTGAGCGAGAGCGCCGAGCCGTCGTCCAGTTTCAGGTAACCCACCTGCCCGCCGTGGCGCACCACGGCCAGGAAGGGCTCGCGCTCCGGCTCCAGCAGCACGAAGCCACGGCTGTCGGTGATCCCGCTGGCCACCGGCCCCTGCTGGAAGTCGAGGATCTCAACGGCGGCGCCGGGGATGGGCCGCGCCGACCGGAGGTCGGTGACCGCCACGAAGAGCCGCTTCCCGCCACTCTTGGCGATGATCCCGAGGTCCGAGACCAGGACGTTCCGGACCGTGTCCGGCCGGTGGTCACCGTACTCGCGGTAGTACCCCGGGTGGCAGGGATCGAAACGGTTCTCGTAGAGCTCCGACCAGGAGAAGCCCTGGAAGGCCTCCCAGGTGTCCCAGAAGGAGGCCTCCACGCCCTCCTCCTGGGGCGGACCGTCCAGGTCGAGGTCGAAGGCCGGCGAGCCCGCCGGGCAGGGGTAGACGATGTCCTGCGGACGGAACCGCACCCGGATCCGGTAGAGCCCACCGGGATGGTGCTCCACGAGGGGCGTGAGGTCCAGCCCGTAGCGGACCCACCGGCCCTCCCGGCCGGGAGCGGTGCCCAGGTCCACCACGTCGCTCCAGACCACCCGGCCCACCCGGCTCAGGTCGTTCTCCCCGTCCAGGTCGTTCACCTGGAGGAACTGGGGCACGTTGGAGTCGTACACCTGGAGGGCCTCCACGATCACCGAACGGAGGTTCGCCACCTCGAGCGGGAGCGTGAGCCCGCTGGTGGTGGGCAGGATGACCCTCCGGCCCGCGAACCGGACCGAGGGCTTGAGCCGACCGAACTCCACCTCGCGCCGCACCTCCACGCCCAGCCTGCGGCCCGCGACGCTCCGGAGCTGGGGCGCCACCACCACCGTCTCGCGCTCCGACCACACCCCCGTGGTGTAGATCCGGACCACGTTGCCGCGGCGCACCGTGCGAAGGTCCTTGCGCCCGGCCACCGTCACCAGCCCCCGGAGGTCCGCCTCCGCCACCTCCGCGGAGAGGCGAACCTCGATGTACTGCTGGTCCCCCCGCACGGCGCGGATGTCCAGCACCTCGAAGGCCTCCCGGACCGGCACGGTGACCGTGGTCTCCCCCTTCTGGGCGGCCCCGATGGGCGTCCCGTCCCAGATGAGCGTCACGCCGGAGGGTTCGTCCCCCTGCTCGATCCCGGCCACCGTGAACTCGTGGCGCAGCCCGCCCGGGAGGTGCTCCCACTCCACCGGCAGCTCCCTCCCACCCTGGCGGGCGGCAAGCACCCGCTCCACCGCCTCCGGATCCGCAACGTCCGAGACCGTGAGGCGTCCCGTCAGCCGGAGGCCACCGTCCACCGTGAGCCCGTCCACCTGGATCTCCATGGCCTGGCGTGCCGCCGTCACCTCGAAGGCGAACCGGACCGGCTCGCGCCCGGCGGTTCCCGGCAGCGACACCGTCACCCGGTAGCGCCGGCCCGGTTCGAGCCTCTCCGAGGGCCGGAACTCCAGGTCGCGCCGGCTGGTCCACAGGGCCACGCCCGGAAGCGGGGGCTCGACCCGCACCGTGCCCTCCGCTGCGGGGGCGCCCACGTCCTCCGCCGCCACCACCGGCTGCACGAAGCGCACCTTCAACGGTCCCGCCGTGGAGACCACCTCCGGCGAGTGGGCGGCCACCACCTCCGGGGCCGGACTCCCGGCCGGCCCGCCGGGCTCCTCCACCGTCGCCACGCATCCGAGGGTCAGGGCCCCCACGAGGGCCGGGATCGCCAGTCTCCGGAATCTCGCCGTCATACGTCGTACCCCCCTACCATCCCGGCTCATCCGGTCCTGCCGTTCGCCGACCCGATCTCGTTCCGGGGATCGGCCTCATTGTACGGCACCTCACGGGCCGGCCATGGCCCCATCCGCCGGGGCGGTGTACCCTTTCGTGACCGCGGCCGGAGGTGCCGCGGGGGAGGCATCATGGTCCGTATCCGCTTCATCACCGCCCTGCTCGCCGTGGCCCTGGTCGCGGCCGCCGGCCCCCAGAAGAGCTGGCAGGAGCACATGGACAGCGGGGAGTGGCTCTTCGCCCACGGGGAGACGGCCCGCGCCGAGGCGGAGTTCAGGGCGGCCCTGAAGATCGCGGGGAGTTTTCCAAGGGGTGACCGGAGGCTCGAGGCCACCCTGCTGGAGCTGGGCCGGCTGTACGAGCACGGGCAGCGGTGGGACGAGGCCCAGCCCCTCTACGACCTCCTGCTGGCCGCCGTGGAGGCCCGGGCCGGAGCCTCGAGCCCCGACCTTCTGGATCCCCTGGCGGCCCTGGGCCGGGTGGCGCTCGCCGCGGGCGACGTTCCCACGGCCCGGGCCGCCCTGGAGCGCTACGCCGCCATCGCAGCCACCGCGGAGCACGTGGACCCCGATCAGCACTGGCTCATGCTGGCCACCCTCGCCCGGATGGAGGTCCTGGCCGGGGAGGACGCCGCCGCGCTGGAGCACCAGCGGGAGGCCGTGGCCCTCCTGGACGAAAGCACCGCCACGGCGGCGGAGAAGGCCATCGCCCTGGAGACCCTGGCCCGCCTCGAGCTCACGGCGGGCTCCCCGGAGAGGGCGCAGGCCGCCCTCCTCCGGGCCGCCACCATCGCCGGGGAGGACGAGGAGGGCCAGGTCCGGCCCCCGGCCATCCTGGCCCGCGGCGCCCTGGGTGCCCTGAACGCCGGGGAGGGCGGCGTGGCCGCGGAGCTGGCCCGGCGCTGCCTGGAGATGGACCCCACTCCGGAGGACCGCCTGGACGCCCAGCGCGCCCTGGCCGGCGCAGCCTGGCTCGCGATCCGCCGGATCTCCCCCGACCTCTCGGCCCTGTGGGCCACCGGCGCCGGAAGACCGGAGGTCGACACCGCCATACGGCGCCTGGCGGAGCTCTCCGGCCTCCTTTCGGACGCGGGCGCCCCGCTCTCCGAACGGATCCGGACCCTGGAGCACCTCGCGGCCGCCGAGGTCATGGCGGGTGACACCACGGGGGCGCTGGAGGCCCTGGACAGGCTCCTCGTCCTCCAGCGGGAGGCCGGGGACCACGCCGCCGAGCTGACCACCCTCCGGAACCGCGTGGGCGTGCTCCAGGCCGCGGGCCGGACGGCGGAGGCCCTGGAGGCCAACACCCTCCTGCTCACCTCCCTGGAGGCGTCCCGCGGGCAGGACGACCCGGCCCTCCTTCCCGACCTGCTGCGGCAGGAGGAGCTGCTCCGGGCTGCGGGAAGGAAGCGGGAGGCACGGAAGATCAAGAAGAGGATCAGGAGACTCTCCAGGTAGCGTGGCATACTCCGGCCATGGGCGAGCTCACCCGCCGACTGGAGAGCCGGGCACGGGAGGAGGGCTTCGACCTCTTCGGCGTGGCCCGGGCGGGTCCCGCCGACCCGGAGGGCAGGCTCCGGGCCTGGCTGGCGGAAGGCCTCCACGGGGAGATGGACTGGATGGCGCGGACGGCTCCACTCCGCGAGGACCCCCGGGAGCTCCTCCCCGGATGCCGCTCCGTGGTGGCCGTGGCCATGAGCTACCACACGGACCGGCCGCTCTCCACCGACCCGGCCCCGCCGGGCACGGTCTGGATCTCGCGCTACGCCTGGGGGCGGGACTACCACCGGATCCTCAAGAAGCGCCTGGTGCGCCTGGGCCGATGGCTGGCGGAGGCCGCCCCCGGTGCGGCATGGCGCGCCTCTGTGGACACCGCCCCCGTGCTGGAACGGGAGTGGGCCGCCCGGGCCGGCCTCGGGTGGATCGGGAAGAACACCTGCCTGGTCAACCGCGAGCTGGGTTCGGAGCTCTTCCTCGGGATCCTCCTCACCGACGTGGAGCTCGAGCCCTCGCCCCCCGCCACGGAGCACTGCGGCCGCTGCACCGCCTGCCTGGACGCCTGCCCCACTGGCGCCTTCCCCGGGCCCGGGCTCCTGGACGCGCGGCGCTGCGTGGCCTACCTGACCGTGGAGCACCGGGGTGGGATCCCGGAGGACCTCCAGCGGTCCATGGACCACATGGTGGCCGGCTGCGACATCTGCCAGGAGGTGTGCCCCTGGACGCGGCGGGCCCCGGCGGACCTCCACCCCGGCTTCGCGCCCGCCCCCCACCGCTTCCGGCCCGAGCTGGCCGCACTCGAGTCCCTGGACGAGGAGGGCTGGCGCACCTGGCGCCGGGGCTCCCCGCTGAACCGCATCCCCTTCGCCGCCCTCCGCCGGAACCTGGCCATCGCCCGGAGGAACCTCGGCTGACCGCTCCCCTGCGTCCCTGCATCCCCGACCCCGACCCTGTCCCCGACCGTGACCCTGCCCGTGACCGTGACCGTGTCCGTGTCGGTGACCGTGACCGTGACCGTGACCGTGTCGGTGACCGTGTCCGTGTCCGTGACCCCGACCGTGGCCCCGACCCTGGCCGTGTCCGCGTCCGTGACCGTGTCAGTGTCCGCGTCCGTGTCAGTGTCC